>VTLG01016004.1_pt1 | contig 12022 bp, 23 predicted proteins | sample 4694571 | NCBI WGS metagenome assembly VTLG01 (sample SAMN12604809, study PRJNA352737) | marine metagenome | biome: ENVO:00000447; feature: ENVO:00000209|ENVO:00000569|ENVO:01000036; material: ENVO:00002151; isolation source: viral sequences binned using virsorter ... | reverse complement strand
GGAATATGTACTGCAACTTCATTCAGTGGTGATGGTTCAAACTTAACTGGATTAAATGTTGATGCGACTGCATTAAAAGATGGAAGTGGTAATGTTATAGTACAAGCATCTGCAACTGCTGTATCAGTTACTGCTGGCAAACATGTAAATCCTGCATCAACTAACACAACAGATTTAGGAACCACTTCTTTAAGATGGAGAAATTTATACACCCAAGATTTACAATTATCTAATGAATCAAGTGGTGGCAATGATGTCGATGGCACTTGGGGAAACTACACGATACAAGAGGGTGAATCAGATCTATTCTTGATAAATAATCGAAGTGGTAAAAAATATAAGTTTCTCTTACAGGAGGTGACGTAATGGCTATTAATTTTTCTAATGGACAACAAGATTTTGCTGGAAAAGTAGTTCAGGTCAAACACTTTGCAACTGCTAATAAAACAAGAATTACAAGTAGTAATTATTTCTGGGGTGGTCAAAATAATGGAGATGGTGGTTTAGCATTTACAATGAAAGACACAGCTAACAAAATTTACGTTTCGGCAGCGTTAGCATATGGTAGTAATAACATTAATGGTGGAACAAAATTATTAGTGAGTGGAAATACAGGATACTGGTCTAGTCAAACCACAACAACTTATGTTGGCGGTAGCAACGCTTATACAGGTGCGTTCAATACTGCTGAAGACTCGCATGGATGTAGTGCAGATTATGGTATTGGTGTAAATCATTTAAGTTTAATAAGTAGCACTACTATGCCTAGTTCATTTTTTCTTGGATTTTACTGGTATGAAGGATCAAGTGGTCATTTAAATTTTAATCGTCAGGAAAATGATAATGGTGGTAATGCAGTATCAGGAATGATGGTAATGGAATTGGAGGATCTAAGTTAATGGCTTTTGAAATACAGGCACTACAAGAATTAAAACCTAACGGTAAATACAAGGCAACTGAATTGGAGGACGGTTCATTTGTTTTAGAATGGGATGTTGATATAAATGGTGGTGAGGCAGCACCAACAATGGAAGAAATAAAAACGAAAGCACAACAAATAGAAAACGAGATACCTATACGTCATTTAAGGAAAGTAAGAGATCAATTATTATCTGCAACAGATTGGACACAAAATCCTGATGTTCCAGAATCTACACGAGCAAAATGGGTTTCATATCGCCAAGCACTAAGAGATTTACCTGCAAAGACATTAGATGTAACAAACCCCACTTGGCCAACTAAACCATCATAATATGTCAACATTAAAAACCCACAATCTACAAAGTCCTGACGCAAGCAATGTAAACATTGCAATGTCTCCGAATGCCGGAATGGTGGTGACTGGTATTGCGACATTTAATAGTGCTGTTTCAGTTGGTAATTCTGTTACTGCTACAGCATTTTACGGAGATGGCACCAATTTAACTGGAGTTGATGCAGCAACACTTAAGTTTGGTGGTGTGACAAAAGCACAAGCAAATGCTGCCGGTGTTGTGATCACAGGAATATTAACTGCAACTTCTTTTTACGGTGACGGTAGTAATCTGACAAATTTACCACCATCTGCTCCTGTCGGTGGTGCTTCAACAAACCAAGTATTTTTTGAGAATGATAAATTAATTGAAGTTGGATATCAGATAACCTCTACAAAAAATGCCATGACTGCAGGGCCAATATCAATTAGTGCTGGAATCGCAGTCACGGTTCCATCAGGATGTTCGTGGACTATTGTATAAATATTGATGAGGAAATAATCTTATGCCAGTAACTATTAACGGAGACGGAAGTATAACGGGGTATACACCACCAATTGCAGATGGATCAATAACTGCTGCAAAATTAGCACCGGGAGCAGCAGTTCCAGCTGATGGTTCTATAACTGCTGCAAAATTAGCGAGTGGTGCAATTACAACTTCAGCATTACCAGCAGGAACGGTGGTTCAAATGGTATCTTGTTCTCCAGTCTTAAGTGGATACTGGGCAAGTATGAGTGACTGGACAGATTTGACTGGACTGGCAGTCACAATCACACCAAAGGCATCAACAAATAAATTATTATTAAGAGCACAAGTTCATCAAGGAGATGCTGGAAACGATTTTACTGCTTGTATTGGATTTAAAAAGAACGGAACCCTTTTGAGTTATTCTGTAAACAGTAATTGGGGTTACGGAGATTTCCATGAATATTCAGATGAAAGCGATAATAGTTTAGGAGCAGTAAATACAGTGTGTGAAAGAGAAGAGGTAGCTGGTGCCACAACAGCTTTAACATTTCAAGTTTGCATAAGAAGTGGAGGCCCCGGTTGGTCTAGTAATAATGTGTATGTTGGTAGATCAAACAGGTCAGAAAATTATTGGTATAATTCCATATATGTTCGTAGTACCTTTAGAATATTGGAGATAGCAGCATAATGTCACATTATTATTCAGATGCATTAAGGTCACTCGTACCAAATGCAAAACTCTCTATCATGAACGAAGACTATGATACCTTAAACTGGGATGAGAGCAATACAGATAAGAAACCAACAAAAGCAGAATTGGATTCAGAGATTAAAAGATTAGATGCAGAGTATCTTACTACAAGATATCAAAGACAGAGAACGAATGATGTTAGTGAGAGAGCATCTGGTATTCAGACAAGTTATCCAAAAATTGAAGAACAACTTGATAAACTCTGGCATGATATTGATCAAGGAAAACTAGATAAGAACGGTGAGTTTTATAAGTATATTAAAAATGTCAAAGATACATTTCCAAAACCATGAGTAAGTTAGATTTTTTACATAGTGGTGGTGACAAGGTAACACTCACAACACCAACAAATAATCCATCTACCAATCCGATATTTAAACTCCCTCAAGCCGACGGGAGTTCTGGACAATTTTTGAAAACCGATGGCTCAGGTGCACTCTCATTTGCTACAGTAAGTACAACTCCTGCAGATGGTTCGATAACAGCCACAAAATTAGCATCTACTCTAGATCTAAGTGGTAAAACACTTACACTACCAGCTGGTGTAGGTGGTAAAATTATACAAGTCAAATATAAACGAGGAGGAGTTACAACATCATCAAATAGTGGTGGTTGGACTGATTCAGTCGAAAGTGGACTAAATGTGGATATTACACCAGTGTTATCTTCGTCATTTATCTTAGTTCAAATGCACAGTGTTGGTGGTAATACATCTTCTGGTCGTTCTTTCTTTTTACGTTTAAGAAGAAAAATAAACAACACTGGAGATACCAACGTAGCATCATTCCAAATAGGTGATGGTAACAACGGAGGTATACAATCTTTAGCATTAACACATGTTGATAATGATCCGGGTAATTGGAATACAAGTCATGTTATAAATTATAGAATAAGATTCGGTCAAGATGGTTCGGGTACAGCACGTTTTGATTATGCGACCACTTCTGTATTATATGCGATGGAGATTCAACCATGAGAATAGAAAAAACTGACATTATACATTCCTTATACAATGCAACTAATGTTGGATGGGATGAAATAAATAATAAATGGTTAGCGTCAGATGCAAATGGCAATACTATTGATGTCGTAGAGGCAGATGTAGATGCTGAGTATGCAAAACAAAATTATAAAAATCAGAGAATGATTGAGTATCCCTCTATAGAGGATCAATTAGATTTGATGTATCATTCTGGATTTGATGCATGGAAAGCAAAAATCAAAGAAACAAAAGATAAGTATCCAAAGCCATGAGTTTTATTAAAGTAAACAAAGTACAACACCTCGGATCATCCGGAGATGGAATTGTTGTTGATAGTAAAGGTACAGTTGGTATTGCAACAAACAATATCGAAACTAATACAGCACTAGTTGGTGCTGCAAATTCAATGACTGGATTGTACATTGGTGATGGTTCACTTTTATTCAACAAAACATTAGATAGAGTTGGTGGGTATTATATAACTACTTCAGTCAATGCACTTAATGCAGGGCCCGTCAGTCTTGGTACAACAATGACCCTTGATGGTACTTGGGTAATCGTATAGGAGAATTATGGCAACTTTTACAGCAAATTCAATTCAACTAGGCACTGGTGCACAATTTATAGGAACTACGAATGGTTTGTCTGATGCTCCAGTTGGTACAATTATACAAACTGCAATAAATGGAACAACAAACAACATAACAGCAAATTCTGATGGGAGTTATGCAGATCTTTTATCTTTAAGTTTTACACCTAGACAATCAAATAGTAAAATAATTTTTACTATAATGTTTAATGCTTATTATAATAATAATAATGGATATAGTCAAGGGGTTAGTTGGCGTTTGTTGAGAGACAGCACTTCAATTAAAGAAGGAACTTGGACTTTTTATTTGCATGAGAGTGGGTATGCCCGTGATTACTACCCAACAGTAAGTACATTTGGTTTTGATGTACCGGGGGTTACAAATGCAATTACCTATAAATTGCAGGGGAGAAAATACTCTGGTAATTCAGATAGGTTTGCAACACAATTTGGAGAAGCTCAAAATTCATCAGTTGTAGGTGATACTATGGTTATGAAATTAGAGGAACTTTCTGTTTAACTATAAATAACATTATGAAATACGATATTACTGACGCAATACTAGAATTAAAGCCAGGAGCAGCGTGGACTCTTAGTGGTGATAATTACATTGGTCTTACTTGGTTAGATCCTAAACAAAATAAACCGACAGAGGAAGAAATTGATAATAAAATTTCTGAACTTCATGATTCAGAAGCGATGAGATTGTTGCGTATTGAAAGAAATAAAAAATTAAGTGAATGTGATTGGAGAGTATTAGCAGATGTGCTTCAATCATCAAAATTTAAAGAATGGATAAATTATCGTCAAGCACTTCGTGATCTTCCCTCAAGTGCAACACCAAAGTTAGATTCTTCTTACGATCTAGATTTTACATCTGTAACTTGGCCAACTGAACCTTCATAATTATGTCATCAGAATTACGAGTCGATAAAATAGTTCCAATTGATGGTGCTCCCACCAATGGTGGAGGAGGGATCGTACAAGTTGTAAATCTTGTTAAAACTGATTCTTTTAGTACAACAAGTACATCTTTAGTAGATATAACTGGATTTACTCTTTCAATAACTCCCAAATTTAATACTAGTAAGATATTAGTTTTAGCATCTGGTTATATTTCAAGTCAGGGAAATGATCATGGTGTTCATCTTTATTTTTATAGAACCAGATCGGGTCAATCAGATGTTGAGGTCGGTAAAAGTTATAATCAAAAAGCAAATGTTCAATCACAAACTGGTGGAACTTTTGTAATTCAAAATCTTGATTCACCTGCTACAACTTCTACGCTTACATATAAAGGAAGATTGAAAACTGATTCTTCATCACATAATGCTAGAATAGGTGCTGGTGGTAATAATGGAACACAAAACATACCAGAATCAGTCATTACATTATTGGAGGTATCAGCATAATGTCAGAATTAAGAACCAATCGAATCGTTCCAAGAGATGGACTGCCTTCTGGAAGTAGTGGTGGAATTATACAAATATTACAAGGTAGCACCAATAATAGAACTGAAACCTCTAGTCAATCTTTTGTTGCTACTAATTTGAGTGCTACCATAACTCCCAGAAGAAGTGATAGTAAAGTTTTTATAATGGTAAGTGGAGATTGTAATACTAATGCACAAAACAATTCTCTGTTCATGACAATATACAGAAGTATTGGTGGTGGAACTTTTGCAAATATAGGACATGCGACTCATGGATTTGCAAATGCAATGTCATATTCTGAGAGATTACACTCTGCTGTTAGTATAAATTATTTGGATAGTCCATCAACAACTTCAGCAGTTGAATATAAAGTTTATATTAGAAAATCATCAAGTGGAAGTGGAAATGTTGAATTTCCTGTAAATAATGGATACCAATCTGCATTCATAACTTTGATGGAAGTATCAGGATAAATAGTTAAAAAAATAATATGTCAGTATCAGAATTAAGAGTAAATAGAATAACGCACACAACAGGTGTTGGTACTGTCACTACCAATGCTGATGGTATGATCGTCACTGGTATTGTCACCGCAGCATCTTTTAGTGGTGATGGTGCAAATTTAACGGGAGTATCTGGATTAGGAACTGCATTATCAAATAGTGGTATTCTTAAAGACATATTTTATTTTGATAAAACAATGTCAGTCAGTTCTAATACAACTGTAAATCCACCAGCAAGTGCTTCAACTGCCTATACTCATTATGCAGAAGTGAAGATAGAGGATGGAGTTGAATTAACTATTGAGGATGGTGATGCTTTAGTCATCGATGTTCTCGGTCTTAATGATACATAAATAACTAAAAAGATAAATCATGTCTAAATTAAGGGCAAATCAATTAACTGATAAGGCTTCCACGGGTGCTCCCACTGCTCCTAATGGTTTGGTAGTGACCGGTGTAACAACTTCAACCACATTCAGTGGAAGTGGTTCGGGATTAACTGGTTTAACTGATTCACAAATACCTAATCTTAATGCAAGTAAAATTACTGCTGGAACTTTACCAACAGCAAGAGGTGGAACTGGACTTACTTCTTTAGGAACTGCTGGAAAAGCATTAAAAGTAAACAGTGCAGGAAATGCACTAGAGTATGGTGATGCAGGTGCTTGGACAGTAATAGCATCAGGCAGTGGCCCGGGTGCAGCATCTATCAATATTGATAATATATTTTCTGATACTTATTATTTTTATAAACTATATTATTCTTGGGCTGAGGACGATTGGGTTAAAGCTCGTTATATTAAGGCAGATGGATCAATTGAATCTGGTAACGTGTACTTACACTCAGGATCATACACAAAAGAAAATAGTGCTGCTGGCCCTTCCCGTACAGGTCACACTAATGCAAATTATGCGTTTTATAATTATTGGAATAGTGCAGATAATTGTCCTGCTATATGTGAAGTATTTTTTGTGAATCCATATTCAAGCACTAAAGAAACCATTGATTTTTTTCAGGCAACACAGGTAAGTGGCACTACTTTGTACCATCATCATGGATCTAATTGCAATATGAATGCATATGCTGTTAGAGGAGTGCATTTTTATGGTAATGGAGGAGATAACTTTACATCTTCTAATTTTAAATATCTTGTGTTAGGAGCAAAAATCTAATGAAAAAAGCAACATTACAAACAGACGGAACTTGGAAAGTTGAAACCATGTCTTCTGATGAAGAAAAAGATTATAATGATTCTGCTGCTTCTGCAAAAACTTTAAAAGAAAAACTTATTGCAGCAGAGGCAAAAAAAGAAACAGATAAAGCATCAGCAACTGTTAAGTTAAAAGCATTAGGTCTCACTGATGATGAAATAACAGCTTTAATTAGTTCCTAAATCATAAAAATGTCAAAGAATAGAGAGTTATCACAGTTAGGTTCTTTAGTAATCGTTGATGATTCCAATAAAAATATTGGAATTGGCACAACGGAAGGATCGGTTGGTATTGGAACGACGAATCCGTCCTCTTCTTATAAACTTGATGTCGCTGGTGACATAAATAGTAGGACTGAAGTTCGTGTCAAAGGTGTCGGTGTTTCAACTGGTGTCTTCATACAGAACAACGGAACCCCAGCTGGAATCGCTACCACTCTAAACTTTAATAGTAATATAACTGCGACAGTCGGTGTTAATGGTATCACAGTTGTTAACTCCACCGGTGGAGGTGGTGGAAGTGCATCATTAGATGATGTAGTCGCTCTCGCAATAGCATTAGGATAACAAATGGCAAACACCTTTAAATTGAAAACTAAAAAAAATGTGGGTGTTACTACCTCACCATTGTATGTTGTACCATCTTCAACAACTACAGTTGTGATTGGAATCACTGCATCAAATATTTCGGGTAATAATATAAATGTTGGAATAGGTATCACAAGGGCAGCTGCAGATGATGTTCACTTAATGAAGAATATTCCGATTCCACAAGGGTCTTCATTTGAATTCATGCAAGGTAATAAAATCGTTTTAGAAACAACAGATACAATAACTGCAAAGAGTGATGTTAATAATAGTTTGGATGTTGCACTCACAATTATGGAAATCACTTAATGGCACTCACTAAGGTATCTGGATCTATAATAAAAGATAGTGTAAGTCTCTCTGGTAACGTATCAATCGGAGGGACATTAACTTATGAGGATGTCACGAATGTTGATGCAGTTGGTGTTGTCACTGCAAGAACTGGTATTAAAGTTTTAGCTGGTGGTGCAAATGTAGTTGGTGTTGTTACTGCAACTGATTTTAAAAAGGCAGATGGAAGCAGCGTAGGTGCTGCAACTCAAGTGACTATTGGTGTGAGGTCTGGTGCTGCAGTTACATTTGCTGCGACTGGATCATCTTTCAATGTGGTCAATAGGGCTGGTGGTAATGTCGCTATTAATCTTTAATAAATATAGAGAGGTATAAAATAACATGGCAGATAGATTTCCGTTAATAGCAAATTCAAGTGCAAATCAGATTCAGGAATTGGCAGCAGCTGATAATTTGAATTTAGCGAATAATAGTATCGTTGGTGTTGTGAGTGTCACTGCAACAACTTTCTATGGGAGTGGTGCGAACTTAACTGGAATTGATGCTACAAGTATTAAACACACTGATGGTAATGTTAAAGTACAAGCAAATGCTGTTGGGGCTGTTGTAACAGGTATTGCAACGATAACTGGAAATGCTTTTGTGGGTGGAAATCTTTTACCTGACGGAGATAATGATGCAGATTTAGGATCTTCATCAAAGAGATGGGCAAACTTATATACAGGTGACTTGAATTTATCGAATCAAGGATCTTCAAATAAAGTGGATGGTACATCTGGAAGTTGGACAATCCAAGAGGGAAATAGTGACCTCTTCCTCATAAATAATTTGAGTGGCAAAAAGTATAAGTTTAATTTGACGGAGGTTAATTAAATGCCAATATTAACAGGTGGTATTATAAATTACGGGCAGAGAACTTCAAACCCTTCCAGTCCTACACCGACTGAAGGATCTCAGTACTGGCATACAACCGAGAATAAACAATACATCTATGATGGAACAACTTGGAATCCAGTAAAAGTTACATTACCTTGGGAAAACGAAAATACTGTTACTCATTGGTGGAAGAGTGAAGGTATTCAAAGTGCTACTGCTTGGAATGCTGAAGTAGGTGGAGCAAACTTTGGTACAACATCTATGGTTACAAATGATCTTAATTACACCGCATCTGATTCTAATTTTAATAATAACAAAACTATTAGTTTTAACGAAGGATCAGATGCTAACGCAAGTGGTATGTCATTAGCTTCTGGAGACTACTGGCATGGATCTGACACAGCATTTAGTGTAGCGATAGTTATGAGAAAAACGGATCACAATAGTGGAAGTAGTTTAGGTGATGGATTATTCACTCAAGTTTATAATAATCAAACTGAAGGTGGATGGTCAGTAGATATATCTGGAGATCATACTTGGGGAGGTCAATATGGTGAGCAACTTGGTGGCATATCAGGATATAATAGTGCTTCTAATTACAGCACTCCAAAAAAAGGTATATTTTGTTTTCGATGTGATGCGAATGGTGCAGCTTCAGAGTATAAGTGGTGTCCGAGTGGAAGCAGTTCCTTTACAAATTTAGCAACCTCTGGCTCTGCTCCATCAAGTTTACCTACAAATAACTTTACAAGATTAACTATTGGTAATTTTTATGATACCACATCTAGTAACCATGAGTGGAGTGGAACTATAGCTGAGATTGCATACTGGAAGAATTTAAGAGTTGATGACGAAGAATTAGGTAGATTCTTAACATACGCTAAAGAAAAATTCAATTTCTAATATGGCACTTACTGGACTCACTGAGATACAATTTACTAATTTAAATGTCACTGGTGTTGCCACCTTTGCACAGACTGTTGGTATTGCTGGAACTCTAACATATGAAGATGTCACAAATATAGATTCAGTTGGTGTTATCACTGCAAGAAGTGGTGTGAAGGTAAATAGTGGTCAAGTGTCAGTTGGAGCAGGAACATCCCTACATTCAACAGGTCTTGATTTAGGAACAGGAAATATAACTGGGCATAATTTAAAATCAACAGGTATTATAACTGCGACTAAATTTGTAGGAGATGGATCTTCACTTTCAGGACTAGCAAGTCGTGAGTTTTATGGTTTTGTTGGAGTTGGAAGTCATTTACAATTAGTATATACAAATAATGGTGCAGATAATATAAGTTCAACATCATATGCTAGTCTTGAAGAAAACTTTTTTGGGCCATCTGGGATAACTTTTGAGATAAATACTGATGGAAGATTAATTGCAACTGTTTAGATATGGCAACCATTGATTTAGGAAAAGTAAAACTTGTTTGGAGGGGAACATATAGTGGTTCTTTTAATTATGTCCCTGATGATGTAGTTGAATACACAGATGGAAGTGTAACCTCAACTTACATATGTGTCGCAAACTCAACTGGCAATGCACCATCTTCAGGAGGTTCAGCACATAGTTCTTGGAACTATATGGCTAAAGGACAAGCATCATCACCAACCACAACTCAAGGTGATATAATAGTTAGAGGTGCAAGTGCTGATGGAAGACTTGCAATTGGTGCTGCTGGAAAAGTATTAAAAGTTAATTCATCCGGAAATGGATTAGAATATGGTGGTGCTGGTATAACGCAAACAGATCAATGGTATGTAAATGCAGATTTCACTGGCACTGTTGATCCAATAACAATTGTTTCAAGATTTACAACTGGTGGATCTTATATAGGATCTGGAATGTCAGTTTCTAGTGGTCTCTTTACATTTCCTACAACTGGATACTGGTTAGTTTCATATCAAGCAAGAGTTTCAAGAGTAGATGCTGGTCATCAAAGTAGATATCAATATATTACTATAAAGTCTACAACTGATAATTTTTCAAGTTCTGATGTGCTTGCATTAGGAGAGGCTGGATATTATGATAATTATAATGCTGGATATAGATATCACGGTGCTTATTGCTCTGGAATTTTTGATTGCACTAATACATCAACTCATAAAGTTAGGTTTAGTACCAGTGTGGAGGATAATAGTAATAATGGAATAAGGTGGCATACACCTTATATGAGAATGACATTTATCAAATTAGCGGATACTTAAAAATGGACAGACCAAATCACATAGAAAATTATCTTTGCACTGTTCGTTCAGGTCAGTGGTTTAGCTTTAGTGACCCAAACGATAAAATTTATGCAAATCTTGTTGTTCACGATGGAGGTTATAAACCCTCTGAAAATGAATGTATAAATGGATTAAAAGCATTACAAGATGCTTGGGATTTAGAATGTAACAGTTATAGATCAAAAAGAAGATCAGAATATCCCACTATGGGAGATCAATTAGACGATCTTTACAAAAAAGGTGCATTTTCTGATGAGATGGCAGCGAAGATAAAGGCTGTTAAAGATAAGTATCCTAAATCATAATTTTAAAATAACATGCCATATATTGGTCGCGATTTAAGTCAAGGTAATTATCTGAAACTGGATGATATCTCCTCACAGTTTGATGGTAATAAAGTTTCCTTTGATTTAAAAGCAGGAGGTACAAATTTTTTCCCCGGATCATCATTAGCACTGATGGTCGTGCTTGGTGGTGTTTTACAGGAAGCAGAGGCAGCATATACGATAAGTCAAAGTTCAATTGAGTTTGCAGCTGCACCAGCGAATGGACTTGGTTGTTTTATTATAGTATTAGGAACATCAATCGGTGTATCAGTACCAGCAGATGGATCAGTTACCACAGCAAAATTAGCACAAAGTGCAATACAATCTTTAGGAACTATTGGAATACAGTCTGGTGGCACATCAATTGGAACTGGTGTCACAATGCTCAACTTCGTAGGAACAGGAAATACTTTTCTTGTATCTGGATCTGGATCACTTAAAAAAGTTGATATAAGTATTGAAGGTGGTGGTGCCGGTGGTGGAACTACCTTTACTAAGTCCGCATCAGGTATT
>VTLG01001443.1_pt1 | contig 12022 bp, 23 predicted proteins | sample 4694571 | NCBI WGS metagenome assembly VTLG01 (sample SAMN12604809, study PRJNA352737) | marine metagenome | biome: ENVO:00000447; feature: ENVO:00000209|ENVO:00000569|ENVO:01000036; material: ENVO:00002151; isolation source: viral sequences binned using virsorter ... | reverse complement strand
GGAACATTACAATTCAGATGAAAGAGCTCTGGCTGTTTCAGTCGGGGGATACTACTCAAGTCTGAGTGAAGACCTTAGAGAGTCATTAGAAAGTTCAGTTCATAACGATGAACCTGAAATGTTTGACTCTATGGAAGAGTTTGAGACATACTTGATGGATAACAGTCATCTTGAGTTTGGTTATCTCTGGACTGGCGGGAAGTGGATGGTTGCTTCTTGGACTACTGAGACAATTCATGCGAAGCCTTTCACTGCTGAGTTTGGAGATGCTCCTCGTTATGAGTCAACGTGGAATGGTTTTTCTTGGTTGGTTACTTCCTTTGTTCGTGAAGGTCGTAAGACAGTAGAACGATTTCGTGACCGTGCTCGTGATGATAATCGTGAAGGTCGTACAGAGTATGATGAGTATGCTGATGAACTTGAAGGTACAGTTGACAAGTGGCATCGGTATGGAATGGGTGAGATTGCTTCAGAAGCGATGGCTGCGTAATGTATAAACCTTTGCCAGATTCATTAACAATAAAAGACTCAGGCATTCATGGTTTGGGTCTTTTCACCAAAGAAGCTATTCAATTTGGTACTGTTTTAGGCTTGATTCATTTTTCTTTTCAAGGAGAGACAATACGGACTCCTTTAGGTGCATTTGGAAATCATTCTGATGTACCTACCTGTGAAAAGTTTCAAGAATCATTTGATGCAGATAGTTATCCAGGCCACTATTATAAAGGCTATAAAGGATATCTTGGAGAAGGGTGGTACATTCGTACTTTGCAATCTTTACCTGAAGGTGAAGAAATAACTTGGAAATACACACTATATGAAATAACCTAAGCCAACTGAGGGGTGGGTGAAAGTGGTTTCAAGACGCTATAGTGAGTTCACAACTCTGATGCGTGGGTAGTACCCGATGATGATCCTTGAAGGTAAGTTGGTTATGTGGTTCCCTGCTTGGCAGTGTTCAGTAACGGGGCAGGGGCCATGGTTATTTTTTAAACTATAGAAAGGAACAAAATGGCTAGAAAAAAGATTGTAGTTCAACGTGAGAAAGTTAAACCTTTGAAGAAGAAACGTAAACTCTCAGAGGAACATAAAGAGAAGTTACGTGCTCGTCTAGCAGAGATGAGGGCAAAGAAGAAACCTGCAGAGTATAAGAATGTTGCCAAATCAGTTTTGCTTCTTCCAGATGATGACAGATATTCAATGAAGAATGTTAAAGAGTGGATCAAAGAATCTAAGGAACAGGTTGCTGCTTTTAGTAAGACTGCACGAAGTATGAGATCTACTCCACAAGACAAACAGAAAGCAGCTAACTCTGCTGAACATAAAAAAGCATACATCCGATACTTAGAACATTACTTAAAAACTGGTGATTGGATTGGAATGTTCTCTGGTGCTCAGGAAACAAATAAAGTAGTTCCTAAGTGTATTGCCATGGCATACTATTCAGATGGCACACCAAAAAGATCAGTTGGTGTTTGGTATCCAGATATTGAAATGATCTGGACTAAAGATATGGACGAAAGGGATTATGCTCACATTAGAGAAGGTGTGGTATCAAATCCACTTTCGGCACTTACCGATAAACAATTTACTTCTTCTACTTGACAAATAAATATTATATGGTAAAATAAAAAGTGTTGCTAGGGTAATCAAGGACACAACTCTCCTTTCACTAGCTGTCCTTCAGCTGGATGTTTAAAATTTGTGTATCCATACCTTGAAAAATGATGTGGCATTGTCGAAGTTGTCTAGCAACACTACACTTTTAGAAAGAAGGAATTATGCATAATCCATTACTTAGACGTGCAATTCGTACCTTTGAAAAATTTGATGAAGGGTTATCGAATAGTGAAGGTTTTGAGGGTATGACTAAACCTGGCCTCAAACACGTTAAGATGATGATTACAGCAGATGATGATACCTCATTCATGTTTGATTGTGTTTACAATAAAGAAGGAGAAGTTGCTTCTAACTTTGCAATCTTACAAACAGATGCTAATGGAAAGGTGAGACAAGTTCCAATAGAACTTTTCAAAGAGAGATCTGAAAAAGAAGAAGAGGTTCCAGATGGTGTTTTATTAAATTGATTTGATAAGGACAATATGAGTTTAAAGATTGATTTTGGTGAAAATGATTTTGCTCCAGAGGAGACTCCTAAGGCCGCTGGTGGTACGGAGCTCATGCAGAAGTGGTTGTTTTCCAGACTAGATCCAGAGTTGAGAGATTACTTTCAATGGATCGCTTCTCGTAAAAGAAAACTAGAAGATAAGCCCCGTTTATTTTGGGTACATGATTTGGCTCAAGATCCAGAGGTTGAATTTCTGAAAGAACAGAAAAACATGCTGGATTTTGAGAAGATTATTTTTGTCAGTAATTGGCAACAGTATCAATATGGTGTTTACTTGGGTGTTCCGTATGATCATGGTGTGGTAATACAACATGCCATAGATCCTATTCCTGAACATGACAAACCCAAAGACAAAATTTCTTGTGTTTACTTCTCGACTCCACATAGAGGATTGGAGATACTTCTTCCAGCTTGGAGAATAATGAAGGAAACCAACAAGTCTGAAGCTGTACAGAATGCTGAACTCAATGTCTTTTCTAGTTTCAAAATTTACGATAGACCTCACATGGATGAGCAATATCGTCACATATATAAACAAGCTGAAGATATGGGTGATGTTAATTATCATGGTACTGTATCGAATGAACAGATGAGGGAAGAGTTACAAAAGAATCACATCATGGCATATCCATCAGTTTATATGGAGACTGCTTGTATTGCAGCAATGGAAGCCATGAGTGCTAAGTGTATGGTGGTGTGTCCAAACCTTGGAGCCCTACCAGAAACTTGTTCAAACTTTGCCTGGATGTATGGGTATGAACCAAACCCTGAGAAACACATGGCTGTACATGCTCACATTCTTGGTAAAGCAATCGAGTCTTTTTGGAAAGATGAGACTCAAACTTTATTAACATTACAGAAAACGTATTTTGATATGTTCTATGATTGGGAACTTAGAATGAATCAATGGACTACTTTTCTTAATTCTTTGAAATATAAACTAGAAAATCCGTAATGATATTACTTGATTTCTCTCAGACCATGATAGGTTCTTTCATGGCCATGGGAAAGGGAAGCATAGTCGTAGAGGAAGATCTTCTACGCCATACAGTATTAAATACAATTAGACAATATAAACAAATGCACAGGCATGTAGATCATGGTGGGTTTGTTATTTGTTGTGATTCGCCAAAGAACTGGCGAAAGGAGTCTTTTCCAGAATACAAAGCAAATAGAAAAAAGAAAAGAGAAACCGATACTACAGATTGGACTTCTCTTTTTGAATTTCTCCATCAAATGATTGATGACTTGAGAGAATACTTTCCTTACAAAGTGGTTAAGGTTGAAAGTGCAGAGGCAGATGATATCATTGCTGTTTTGACTCAGGAAGAAATGAAGAATCCTACTACGATTATCTCAAGTGACAAAGACTTTATCCAGTTACAGAAATACGAAGGTGTTCAACAATGGTCACCTTTGACAAAGGATTGGGTAAAGGGTGATCCAGAGGCTTCACTTTGGGAGAAACTTGTCAAGGGTGATGCAGGGGATGGTGTTCCAAATATACTTTCTAGTGATGATACGTTCATAGTAGAGGGTAAAAGACAGAGGCCAATATCCAAAAAGAAGATGGAAATGTGGAAAGAAGACAGATCTTCTTGGACTGATGAGATGCATAGAAACTTCAATCGAAACGAAATGATGGTAGATCTGGAGAAAACTCCAGAATCAATTCGTATAAATATTATCAATCAGTTTAGAGAACAGGTTCCACCGCATGGAAGATTGATGGAATACTTCACTGAAAAGAGATTGAAAAACCTTATGGAACACATTGAAGAATTTTAGTTATGGCTACAAGTTTACCAGTAATCTTTAAGGAAATTGCTAAGGCAAAGAATAAAGATCAAAAGAAAGAACTAATATTAAAATACGATTGTGTAGCACTTAGAGAGATTCTAAGACATGCTTTCGATCCTAATATAAAGTTTCTCTTACCGCCAGGTGCACCCCCTATTCAAAAATACCAAGGAGATACAGACGAACCAAATCCAACATATTTGTATTATCACATTAGGAAGTTGTACTTGTTTGTTGAGGGTGGTCGAGAGGGGTTATCTGACATGAAAAGAGAAGTGTTATTTACACATATATTGGAAGGAGTACATCCTTCTGAAGCAGAGCTTCTTTTACAGGTCAAAGATAAAAAGATCAAATGTAGAGGCTTAACCTATAATTTAGTGAAAGAAATTTATCCGAACTTATTACCATGAGTATTAAAACACTAGAGGAGCGAATAGTCAATTTAAAAAAAGTGTCCGCTGGAGTGGAGACTACCGAGCAGGCTGAATTACGTCAGTTAGATATGAGGGGTGAAGATCCATATCGAATAACAGTTGTTCTTGCTAAAGAATTTGGTGTTCAGATTACTATGGATTGGAATTCAAGTATATCCAAATTTTCCACTGAGATAGGTGGTATAACTTGGTATTCCGATTTTGACTATGGTACTTATAAACCTCAAGTCAATGAGTACGGCAGTGTTGCTAGAAGTCCCCGCCGAGGTAGAAACTCTCCTTTTTAAATCTAATATCTTAGACTATTAGATATTAGAAAAACTCAAATTTAAGAGGAATATGAAGAAATTCATGTTATTCTTGGGCGTTTTACTATTTGGAGTTACAAGTGTAAACACAGCTCAAGTGGGTCAAATTTGGGAACCACCGATAGTGCCTTCTATCTATAAAGAAAAACAAAACATACCACTAGAAGAGCACTTAGAAACTGTGGCCCCCGTGATTGATCCAAACGAGTTAGAATGTATGGCAAAAAATATTTACTTTGAAGCAGCAATAGAATCCACTGCAGGAAAAATAGCAGTGGCACAGGTGACTATGAACAGAGTAAGATCACGACACTATCCAGATTCAATCTGTAAGGTAGTCTATCAAGGTAAACATCATTCAAATGGTTTTCCAGTAAGAGACAGATGCCAATTTAGCTGGTACTGTGATGGAAAAGGTGATGAACCAAGACCAACTCCAGCATGGAAAGATTCTGTAGAGATAGCAGAATACATTATTCGTACTCCAAGTTTACTGGATATTACGGATGGTGCAACTCACTATCATGCTGATTGGATGGAGAAGTTTCCGAAGTGGGCTCATCAGAAAAAGAAATTAGTAAAGATTGATACTCATATATTCTACAAAAAGAGAAATAATTTCAACTTTTAACTTGACAAAGTGGCAGTGTAGTGTTATTATATACTTGTAATGATGATTGAGTAACCCTAATGAGAATTGATATGAGTTATGAAGAAAGGGTAATGTCAGTCCTGGCTACTTGGATGGGAGGGGCAAATATGAAAGAGGCTAGTGAGATTCTGGCTCGAATGATGAGAGAAGAGGTAGCTCGTTCTTATGAAGACGGATATAGATTCGCAAAGGACGAGGCTCGACTCGTTGAAGAGGCAGTGGAGGCTTTCGTATGAGGACTCTTTTCAGTATTTTTGTTTTGTCGATTCTAGCCACTACTTCTTTTTCAGAAGAGATGTGTTTGAGGATTGATGGTTGTTGGGTTGATACTAAAACTGGTGAATGTCCAGATTGTGTAGAAATCATTCCTGTGCCTGAGGTAAATTTTTCCACCTCTGGCACTCTCTACGTTTGTGAAGACGTTTTGAAAGCTTGTGCTTCAGCAGGGTTTAATAACTGTGTTGCTCGTCATAATGATTGTCTTTTAGCTAATGAAGAGAATGAGAATGGAAAATCCTGAGACTCCTTATCTTGATAATCTCGGTGTTCGTAAAGAATTCTTTCTGAGACTTGAACAACGATTTGATAAAGTTGGTCAAGACGGTGCACCATATTCAGTACACAAGATGATTGATAGACAAGGCCGTAAAGCAATGTTCTATCGGTATAGTTCTAAAGAGGATCTTTCTTTCAATGAGAAAGACTGTATCTTGATAAAGGCAACAGTTGCCGAACATCGTACATATAAAGATGAACCTGAGACATATCTCAATCGTGTAAAATTATTAAAGAATGTAGGATCAAAGTGAATATTTTTTTTTTAGATAGAAGACCAGACACAGCTGCAGAAATGCATTGTGATAAACATTGTGTGAAGATGATACTGGAATATGCCCAGCTCTTATCTACAGCACATAGAGTTCTTGATGAAGATGATGCACATCCAGATCTTTACAAGATTGCACATAAGAATCATCCATCAACAATCTGGACTCGTTCATCCAAACAACATTACGATTGGTTGTTTCGATTGTTCAGAATGTTGAGTGCAGAATACAGTATAAGATATGGATTGATATCTGATACTAACGATACATTTAAGGTTCACAAGTCATGGGATAAACTTGGTAAACTTTTAGAGACTGCACCAAAAAATATTGAGGATAATGGCTGGGAAGATCCACCTCAATGTATGCCTGATTCCTGTAAGGATGAAGATGTAGTAACTGCATATCGTAACTACTACATACAAGAGAAAAGCTATTTTGCAAAATGGAAATCTGTCAATCAACCAGATTGGTACATTGAAGGAGTGAGAAATGCCAACGTATGATTATAGATGTGATAATTGTGGATATACTTTTGAAGAAGTAGTACCTATATCACAGAGAAAAGTTCCAGAGGGTAGGTGTATGAAATGTAATAATGGAGATATTCGTCAAGTAATTGGAACTCCTTATTTTGCTTATGATAATATTTCATCGCCAGGTCATAAAAAGTCAACTCCAAGTTGGATGAAAGATAAACTCAAAGAGATTAAAAGGAATCAGCCTAAAGCTACAATGAATATTCCTGAGTGATTATGAAACATTTTTATACAAAGATCCAAGGTTGGGGGATCACAAAATATGGTAAGCTGTATAAAGAGCAAGTAGAGAGTGCCAAAGATGGTAGTCATTTTGTAGAAGTTGGTGCTTGGAAAGGTAAGAGTACAGCCTTCATGGGGGTGGAGATTCATAACAGTGGAAAAAAGATTGCCTTTCATACTGTAGATACTTGGTTTGGCAGTGACGAATCATTTCACAAGAAAGATCCTGCAATAATTGAAAATAGATTATATGAAGTTTTCTTAGAGAACATTGAACCTGTAAGTCATATTGTGAACCCTATTAGGATGACCAGTTTAGCAGCTAGTGATGAATTTATGGATCATTCTTTAGACTTTGTATTCCTTGATGCAAGTCATGAATATAAAGATGTCAAAGATGATATAGAACATTGGTTACCAAAAGTTAAGATAGGTGGAACATTAGGTGGTGATGATATGAATTGGAAAGGTGTACGTCGAGCAGTTGAAGACACTCTCACTAATTTTGAAGATCATGGCCGATATTGGACATATAAAAATGAAACATTTTGATCATATTGCTAGACATTTAGAAATAAATGAACTAGATTTAAAAACTGAAACGATAAATCGTAGGAGGCACTATGTCACTCCCGATGGGAATAGATATGTATCTATCACCAGTATTTTATCAAACATCGGCAAAGCTGATATACAGAAGTGGAGAAAGCGGGTTGGAGAAAAGGAAGCCAATAAGATTACAGCCCAAGCTTCAAGAAGAGGAACCAGCGTACATAGTATCTGTGAGTCCTATATCCGAAACGAAGACGGATTCTTAGAGGGTGAATTACCAAACATTGTAGAGTTGTTTCGTTCTATTGAACCTTTACTTGATAGGATTGACAATATCCGATTAGTTGAAGGGGCATTGTACTCAGATGAATTAAAGGTTGCTGGTAGAACAGACTTGATTGCTGACTTTGATGAACAGTTAGCTGTGATAGATTATAAAACATCGAGAAGTAAAAAAACTTGGGAGATGTGTCACAAATATTTTATGCAAGGTGCTTTCTATGCACATGCATTTGAAGAGAGGTATAATACTCCCATAGAAAACATTATAATAATAATGGCGGTCGAGAACGACAAACCTTTATTATGGAAAGAGACTAAGAGTAGATGGATTGATCCATTGAAACAAGTTATTACTAAATATTCTTGATACTGTTGACTCAGTTGGGTAGCAGTTAAGACGCCGGTTCGACTCCGGCCGCCTCCACCAAAGGAGCATAATGGATGGTAGAGATATCGCCGTTGCATTTATGTTATTTGGTTCTGCAGCTATATTAATCTGGTTACTAGAGATTATGCTTCGTTGATGGGGGCGTCATGGAATTCGATTGATTGTGAGCACAAGTGATGAGGTATCCAGTTGAGGTACGACTGCAAAAGTCCAAAAAACATAATCGCAGATAACAACGATTATATATCCGCATCGGAATATTACGCTCTTGCAGCGTAACCGATAGCCGAGTTGGGAGTGTCACTTGGGAACAGAAGCACACTCCGCAATAGAAAGGAAACATGGCAGGAGGAAAACAGAATGAACCTACTACTGCTAATCGTGTATTAGTAACTAGGGCAAACTTTGAGAGGGATATCCAAAAAGGTGATAGGCCTCCTTGGTACTTGATTCCAGAGAGATATGAAGCAAGACATGGAAGACAATGGGCCTATTACGATTTACCATACGGGGCTGGTCGATGTAAAGTGTCTTGGGAAACAGGACAATTTAATTTTGAATGGAGTTGAATGGCAGAATATGCATTGGAAGAACCTTGTGAATTTATCTATAGAATTAAGGCAGTTACAAAAGTAGTAGATGGTGATACAGTAGATTGTGTATTTGATTTGGGGTTTGATGTGATGTTTCACAGCCGTGTCAGACTCTTAGGGATTGATACACCAGAGTCAAGAACAAGACATAAGAATGAAAAAATTTACGGCAAACTGAGTAAGAAAAAAATAAAAGAATGGGTACACTGGGCAGTAGAATCAGATAGAGATGATATTGATATTGAACTGAGATGTCCAGAAGAAGATTCAAGAGGAAAGTTTGGCAGAATCCTTGGAGAACTTTGGGTATTTTGTGGAGAAGAAGACCATCAGTATTTTGGATGGACAAATGTAAATAAGTGGATGTGTGAGAGTGGTTATGCAGTTGGTTATACTGGACAGAACAAAGACGATGTTAAGGATGAACATTGGAACAATAGACTAATGTTAGCAGAACAGGGAGTACAAGAACTGCTACAATGGGATGAGGACTAGTATGGCCATCAAGATACCAAAGAATCTTAAAAAAGTTAGAGAAGAAAGAAAAGACGATGGGAAAGTAAATACCAGTGTCGAAATGGTTAACGCCTCGGAAGAGGCCTTGTGGGAGAAAAATCCAGTGGAAGCTCTAAAGTATGAAAGAATAGAAACACGAAAGAAGATGAACTGGATTGCAAGGTTCACTCTTTCTTTGATTGTGTCAGGAACTTTTTTAGTTTTATTATACCTGTTATTTTTTACAGATCTCAAAGATGGACATAGAGATTTAATTAACATTCTTGTCGGTGCCTATGTTGGTGTGTTGGCAAAGTCAACGGACTACTGGTTCAAGGACAAGGAAGATGCTGAAGATAAAGAATCTGCAGCACTAAACGGAAACGGAGAAGGTAATGTCTGATTTTAATGATTTTGGTTTTAGCACAGTGAGTGCCGATGAGTACGCGGCACAACAAACAAAGACAGTAGACACGGCCAAGGAAGTAGTTACCACGGCCACGGCGAGTATTCAACCTGAACTAGAAAAAATAGAATCAAAGATTGCAAGTCTTACTGATAGTATGAGAGTCGTAAGTGATGAGATGGCTGATAGAAAAGAAGAACTCAATGACAAATGGAGTACAAGAATGAATGAAGTAGAGGGTTTGATCCTTCCACTACTACAAAATTTGGCCAAAGATGGAGATAAAAGAGAATGGATTAGATGGCCAAATAGAACTGATATTCTCAATTCACAAATAGATAAGATTAAATCAGTTACTAGAGGAGACTTTTGATTCAGCTTACAGAAAGAGCAGCTAAGAATTTCAGAAGAATTAGAGAGGATGAAGAATTGAGTGAAGAGGTGCCTTTACGAGTGACAGTAAAGGGTGGAGGTTGTGCAGGATACGAGTACGTTCTATCATTTGATGAACCTACTAAGCGCGACTTGACATTTGAATCAAATGGTGTTAAAATAATAACAGACAGAAAAAGTCACATTGTCATAGACGGACTTGAGATTGAGTGGTCAACTGATCTTTCAGCACCTGGCCCTCGATTTCAAAATCCAAGAGCAGTTTCAACTTGTGGTTGTTCTACAAGTTTTTCCGTCAAACCCACAGAGTTTGACACACCAGTTTGGATGCAAAATTAAATGGCTTACTCAGAAAAAGTTTTGGAGCATTATGAGAAACCCAAGAATATTGGAAGTATGGATACTGGGCGTGATGATGTCGGCACTGGTCTTGTGGGGGCTCCAGAATGTGGGGATGTAATGAAACTACAGATAGAAGTTAAGGATGAACAGATTGTTGATGCTAAGTTCAAGACTTTTGGTTGTGGTAGTGCAATTGCTGCTAGTTCCCTTGCTACTGATTGGATTAGGGGTAAATCTATATCAGAGGCGGGAACAATCAGTAATGTGGATATCGTTGAAGAACTTTCATTACCGCCTGTCAAGATTCATTGTTCGGTTCTTGCCGAGGATGCAATCAAAGCAGCGATAGCTGATTATAAATCTAAGAATAATATGGAGTAAGTGATGGCATTACAAACACAAACTGCTAAAGAATTTCATGTAAAGATTGAAGGTATCGTACAAGATACAAGTATGACTTACATGGATGCTGTTCTATTCTATTGTGAACAAAATGGAATGGAACCAGAGACTGCTGGAAGCTTAATCAATGGTAAGCTCAAGCAGAAGATTCGGGAAGAGGCTGAAGAACTCAACTTCCTTCCGAAGACTGCACGTCTTCCTGTCTAAAGGTTGACAACTGCAGAATATATGTTATAATACTATTATACTTTGTTAAACGAATATACACTGCTATACGAAAGGAAAATATGTCATTTGCAGATATGAAACAAAGAAGTAAATCCAACCTCGCGTCTCTAATCAAAGAGACTGAGAAAATATCCAATCCAAATACATTCGGTGAGGTAGATGATCGTTACTGGCGTCCAGAGTTGGACAAGTCAGGTAATGGTTATGCCGTTGTCCGTTTTCTTCCGGCTCCAGATGGAGAAGAATTACCTTGGGCTCGTATTTGGAATCATGGTTTCCAAGGTCCAGGCGGTTGGTACATTGAGAACTCTTTGACCACTCTTGGTCAAAAAGATCCTGTGAGTGAATACAACTCACAACTCTGGAACTCTGGTATCGAGGCAAACAAAGAGATTGCTCGTAAACAGAAGCGTCGTTTGAATTACACCTCTAATGTGTACATCATCAAAGATCCATCCAATCCTCAAAATGAGGGACAGATAAAACTGTATCGTTATGGTAAAAAGATCTTTGATAAGATTAACGACTTGATGAATCCAGAGTTTGAGGATGAGTCACCAGTTAATCCATTTGATCTTTGGGCAGGTGCAAACTTTAAGATGAAGATTCGTAAAGTGGAAGGATATTCCAATTACGATAAGTCAGAGTTTGAAGCTCCCTCTGCTCTTCTTGATGATGATGATCGTTTGGAAGAAATTTGGAATAGTGAACACTCTCTAAAAGAGTTAGTAAGTCCAGATAAATTTAAATCTTATGAAGATTTGAAAGCCAAACTGGATCGTGTTCTTGGTCTTGGAACAACCACGGACAAGTCTTCAGATGTTCCTTTTGATGGTGGTGAGCCATATACTCCACCACCAAAACCAGTTGAGAGTGTGACTGCTGAGTCAGATGATGGAGATGAATCTATGGATTATTTTCAGAAACTAGCTCAGGAAGCTTAGGCTCCATACGCTAAATCAAATGCAGCTTTGGTGGACTCCCCAGATCTAACAGGTTGAGGTACAGTTACAGATTGTCTAGAATTT
>VTLG01013693.1_pt1 | contig 12023 bp, 13 predicted proteins | sample 4694571 | NCBI WGS metagenome assembly VTLG01 (sample SAMN12604809, study PRJNA352737) | marine metagenome | biome: ENVO:00000447; feature: ENVO:00000209|ENVO:00000569|ENVO:01000036; material: ENVO:00002151; isolation source: viral sequences binned using virsorter ... | reverse complement strand
CCCCCCCCCCCCCCCCTTGACAGAAGGCCCCGTAGCGGATATACTCGTGGGGCTAACGGAATACAGCGTAGGAGTAGCTATGTTGGCACTGACAGTCTTTGTATTGGGGTTGTGCACCCCTTCAGACATCTGCTTAGAGCTTCAGAAGATCAGACACTTCAAGGATTCTCGTCTGGAGACGTGTTATGAGGTCGCTTCGGTGGCAGATGAATTTGATTTGGACCCTCTTTTGCTCGTTAGCGTTGCCTACCACGAGTCTCGGTTTAATAATAAGGCTGTATCTCGCAGCGGCGCTGTGGGTGCTTTACAAATAATGCCGAAGATATGGTGTGGTAGCCAGCATTGTGACTACATCTACGTTGGCGGACATGCGTATAGCCGCTGGCGCAAGCGTGCGGAGCGTAAATACCGGCGTAGAGTCGAGTATCACACGTTGGCGATGTACAATGGGGGCAATTCCCCAGGGGCACGTAGCTACAGATACGCAGACATCGTTCTAAAGACCTACAAGCTGCTCAAAAGGCGGCTAAACAATTGCAGCGTACCCGGCTGCTAGACCCAGGAGTTAATTATGGAAGTAGAAATCACTAAATGGCGTTCTATGAACGACGGTAACCTTGTTGGATTCGCAGATGTGTTGATCGACAACACCATTGAGGTCCGTGGATGCGCTCTTCGCAAAGGCAAAGAGGGTGCATTATGGATTGCGGTGCCTAGTCGCAAGTACAATGACGAGACAGGGAAGACGAAGTGGGTAGGCCACGTTGGATTCCCAAGCGACGAGCACTATAAGTCCTTTCAGGACAAAGCCGTCAAAGCTGTTACCCAGCAGATGAACGACGATACGTTTGGTACCGAAGACGACATGCCCTTCTAAGCCGGGAGGGCACAATGGATCGACAGAATTTCTATGCCTTCGGCCACCTACCGTATGCATGGATAACACAACACCCGCCAACTTCGGCGATTGTCGTATGGGCATTGTTGCAAGACCACCGCAATAAGGAGGGGGAATGCTGGCCAGGGCTCCAGAGATTGGAGAAGCTGTCTGGTCTTTCCCGCTCCTCTTTGCAGCGGGGGATCAAGTGGCTCAGGGACAAGCAGTACATTGACGTGGTCCAAGGTGGAGGTGAGTCCACCAGTCGGTATCTTATCACATGGGACGCTAACGAAATACCACGAGAGTACGCGGAGAATCACGAAAAGCTTCGTGGTATTAAGGGGGTATCAGATGTGATACCGGGGGGTATCAAAAATGACACCGGGGGGGTGTCAGAATTGACCTCCAAAGATAATACCACCCAAGATAATGTCGGAGCTAAAGCTCCTCCGGTGTATGGTGAGCGCACGCCGTACGATCTGGTTCGTGAGGTTTACAACGAGTTTCAGCAGCAGAGCAGCAACGGGCTACCCGGCTGGAAACAGTGCCGTAGCACCAAGGACGTCGACAGGCGGATGGGCTTGAAGAGGCTGTGGAACCTGACGGGCACAGAGGAATCGCTCAGGGCATTCTTAGCCAAAGCGTCCAGAAACGAACACTGGCGTGGGAGCAACTCACGGGCATGGCGAGCAGACATCGACTTCATCTGCAAGCCGAAGACTCTTCGCAGAATCGATGAAATGGATGACGACCCTGTAAACGCCATGGAGTCCCAGGTACGCCTCGGGCTAATGAAGCTCAAGGAGCGTGGGTCGAAATGGACAATCACGATCTCACCGGATGGGATGGTCGAGGCCTTTCGTCTTTTAGCAAGCGGGGGTCACACGATCCCACCACGCAGTAGCTACGACTACATAGCCCAGACAATCGCGGAAGGACTGAGCGGGGCAACCGATGTCGAGCTTCTCGATGCAGTCAGGGAATACATGAACCAAGCAGATAACAGTTTCTGGCCGCGACCGGGAACGCTGTGCAAGATATGGCAGGAAAATGTTTGATGTAAGCTTCGTGGTGCCGGTAGCGCCCAAGGGAAAATCACGACACCGCACCGCCAACGGCAGGGCATACACCCCGTCCGATCAAGTAAGGTGGGAACAGCAGTTCGCTCTTTTTGCTGCGGAGCACAGGCCAGAACAGGTCTTAACAGGAGCGCTAGGTCTGTACGTGACAGCAGTGTTCCCCAGGCCTAAGCGCCTGCGGCGAAAGAAGGACCCCGAGGGTTTCATCTTCCACGTAAGCAAGCCCGACGCTGACAACGTGTGCAAGTCTATATGTGACGCGCTGAACGACACAGGGTGGTGGAGAGACGATTCTCAGGTTGCGTTCATGACGTGTACGAAATACTATGAGGAGAAGGAAGGCCCTGGGCCAAGACTGATAATCCGAGTAGTGGAGCTTGTTGATGGCAGAGCCGACGACCAATGAACAACCGGGCCGCTTTTATGGCAGGCACACGGATTGGGAGAAGCAGTCGCGACCATCAATGGGCTTTCGCTCGCTGCCAGTGGAAACCGTGGGGACATCGGAGGGCCAAGCGTCGATGTACTTCGGTCAGGAGATGCACGATGACCCGGAATTTGAGCAGCACCTTCGTGGTTTAGCTGGTGAAGAGGGTGTGGCCGTCCTTGGCGTTGTTCCCGCCAACGAGGGCTCAGTTGATATTGCAGCAGAGTTGCACGGTATTAATGAGCCGGAATACCCAAGCGATGAGGGGATGAACCCAAATATCGAGCATGGTCGTGGTGGGTTCGGTATGCCTGAGTTTACAGGGTCTTATGGCTTCCCAACAACAACCACGATGCGAACAGACCTGTGGAGAGACTTGGTGTTTTTTACATCCACAGCCCTAACCTCTGACAGGCCAGGGTACGTTCGGCAATCAGAATGGGACCAAGAAGCAGAAGGCTCGGAGCCGTTCCGCTCAAGGGTAGGGCCAGAGCAGAAGGTCACAAGGAAGTTCTTCCGGGCGCTGGTGAGCCACTACAGAACCGCCAATGCCTGGAGGAACCAGATACGGCGAAACATTGAGAGAGACTCTGACCGTGCGCAAGAGGCGGGGAAGCGTGGATACGCTATGCCCAAGAGCCTGATGCAAGACCAAGTTGCCATTGAAAAGCTGGCGGCAGCATTAAAGAGGGCTATTGACTACCACAGCCCTGCCATCTTGGGCAGGAAGCCTTCTACCAAGCTAGAGGAGCACCACGAGCATCGCGGCGAGGACTGGAGGGTTAAGGCTAGAGAAGAGGGGCAGCGATAGATGGCCACCAAGACAAAGAAGCCCCGCAAGAAGCGTAACTACCGTAAAGAGTACGATACGTACCACGCGAAGTCTAAGCAGAAGAAGAACCGTGCTAAGCGCAACGCGGCGAACCGCAAGCTTAAGCCTGGAAAGGGTAAAGAGGTCGACCACAAGAAGCCATTGTCAAAAGGCGGGGGCAATGGACGCAAGAACCTAAGGGTCGTGAGTCGGAAGACCAATCGCAAGAAGGGGTCTAAGTAATGCCAAACGAACCAGACCAAGAGCTAGTTGATATCTTCAGGCGTGCGCGTGCTGCTACAGCCAGGGGTGACGTTGACGCTGCCGCCGACGCTGTGCTAGAGGCTTCACTCTACCATGGAGTGGTGAAGGGCAATATGAAGGCCATGGGCCTTTATCTTGTAGGCAGTGGTGCCATAGATGGCGTACAGCAAAGAAAGAAGATGGCGCAGCAGATCGCAACCGAAACAGTGCGACTGGTTGAAAGCGATGCAGAAAAGTCTGGACCTGACGATACCGACTACGACGCAAGACTCGAAGCAGCAGGCAAATGACCAGAGAAAAATACCTTCGGGCCTGCGAGGACGACTTCACGTTTTGGTGTCAAAACGAAGTAAAAATAAGGCCTAAACAGAAAGTCCCCGGTGGGCTCATACCGCTGAACCCCAACCCAGGACAGGCCCGCATCATTGATGTGGTTGACGGGTTAGAGCGCGAAGGGAAGCCTGCTTGGATTATTGAGTTAAAGCACAGGCAGTGGGGAAGCTCGACGCTGTTCCAGGCATACGCAATGCACAAGTGCAGGTTCGTCCCATACGTTGAGGCGCTGGTAATTGGTGACCGTGAAAGGACCACCCGAAAGCTGATGGCCATGAACCGGCGTATGTTGGATGAGTTTAGCCCAGCAGTAACAGAGGGCTGGGACAGAACCATTGAGCGTACAGACAGTCATTACGAGTGGAGCAATGGTAGCATCCTCTCTATTGATACTGCGGGGCAGTCTCAGGCAGCGCGAGGAATCACAGCAGACTTCGTCCACGGTTCTGAGGCAGCGTTCTGGCCTAATGGTGACAAGTTGATTTCAGCAATGACGCCAGCGGTGGCGGAGAGCGCAGGGTCGATGTTTGTGCTCGAGTCTACATCTGCTGGGGCGTTTGGGATATTTTGGGAGATATGGGAGGCGGCAGAAGATGCCAACAGTCAGTGGACTAAGATATTTATCCCATGGACCACACACCCGGAATATGACGACACGAGCCGCATAGACCCGGAGCTAAGGCAGCTTGGCATACGGGCAGCAGAAGGCGACGAGACAGCTTTAGCCGACATTAAGGACCTGAGCAAAGAAGAGCTAGAATGGCTTTTAAACGGTGACATGAGTATTGGCCAGATGTTCTGGCGTCGTCGAACCGTTGCAACTCGCTTCATGGGCAAGGAAGAAGAGTTCATTCGGGAATACCCAAACACAGCAGAGGAAGCGTTTCGGTCATCGGCCAACGAGTTCCTTAATGACCATGGGCGTGCACTACAGAGAGATTCTGAAGACAGGGAGTACACCGCTTATGATGTTGAGGTCTGCGGGGCCATGCTTCACGAAACCGACAAGATGACCACGGATGGCGATCCTTTATACGAGTACCTAGACCACGAGCCAGAGGTCCGTCCCGAGCTAGAGCCGTTTAACGATGGGTGGGTGCATATCTATGAGGAGCCGTGCGAAGACACAGAGTACATTATCGGCGTCGACCCCAGCGAGGGAACGGGGAACGACTACGCAGCGTTTGTGGTGCGCAGCGAAGATGAGGTAGTTGCGTGCGGCTACAGAAACGATATGTCTACAGATGTATTTGCTATGTATCTGGAGTCACTGGGAAGATGGTACAACAACGCAACGCTGCATATCGAGCGTGCTGGCGGGGGGCTGGCAGTCATAAACACACTTATCAGGCTATCGTACCCACATCTGTACGGCTCAGAAGCGTACGACGAGTTCGGGGAGTCGAAAGGCCGCAGGGTTGGTTTTACCCCTACAGGGGAGTCAGTGAAGTCGTTGCTCGCTATGCTGAGACACGAGCTAAACACAGGGGCACTGTTGTTACGGCACCCCCGACTCTTGATGGAATGCACCTGGGTGAGGCGTGTGGTTCGGAGACGGCCAGACGAGACGCTAGTCGCAGAATGGAAAACACCGGGAAAAGGCAGGGAGATGCCAAACGGTGAGCGTCTAAGTGACGACCTTTTTCGCGCTGCCGCACTAACCATCATGCCTGGAAGAGACTCCGGTTGGGTTGCAGAGTTGGAGCAGGTTAAGGCTACAGTTAACGAGCCAGAAAGAAAAACTACGTCACAGGTCCACTACCAACTGCACAACCCATTGTGGCAAGATCCTGACGAAGACCCACTTGAGCCCATCGATGTTGATGGCTACGATACGGTAGAAATAACACCAGAGCTTGACGACAACAGTGATATGCCGTTACCGTAGCGGCATGGAAGAGCTTGTGTTTTTGATGATGGCCCTGATCGGGGCACACGTCGCGACTGTGTATTGGATTACACGCTCGCAGCAAGAGCTAATATCTCAGTGTCGGCAAATGGTGCTAGACAGGGAAGAGACAGAAAGGCAATATTACACCATGGGCGATGTAAACCCAGAGACGGACAAAACCCAAGACGTGGTGGTTTGATATGGCGGTGTTAGGAACGAAAGAGGGTGCCAAGAAGCCGTGGAAAAAGGGCCAAATGGGGATATCTGTCCGCAGGCACGAAGATGCGTGGTATGAGGACTTAGCGGAACTTGCTCTTGAGACTGGATTGAAGACACTGGCGGCTGTCGGTGGCTTTGCTGTCGGTGGTCCAGCGGGTGCCATGGCGGCGGCAAGCGCCGCTGGATATGTGAACAAGGGCTTGACAGGTGAAGAGACAATACCAGCCGACATTACTGGTCAACTGGCTTATCTTGTTTCGTCTGGGTACGAAAAGCTACAAGGTGAAGACAAGTCTGTGATGTCAGCAGAGACAGAAGAGGAGAAGGCGAAGGCAAAGTATGCTGGAGCGCCTGATGTTCCCGCCGATATCCCACAGGGAAGCTATGTCCATAAAGACGGTAATTGGGTGGAGGCTCCCGCAGGGTCGACCGCCGCATCCGCTGTTCCTGGGCCAGCGGCTCCCCCAGCAGACGTTCAGGCAAGGCTAATGGACCTTAATGTGCCAAGCACAGCGCCAGGGCCGTATGTGCCTAATCTACAGCCCCCGCCTGTGCCCACTCAGACACCTCTACAAACAAGAGGGCTCTCTGGTGTTCAGTCGATGGTTCCAGGCTTACAGCAGCAGGCGTGGTCTGCGCCTAGCCAGTTGGAAGTACAGGCTACGCAGGCGGCAGATCAATTTATGCAGCACCTGAAGTCAATGCAGTCAGGACACGCTGGGCCATACCCGGCCATGACAAAGCCTGGGGAAGGATATTGACACCAGTCCCTGAAGTAATGGCAAACAGGTCAACCCAGATTATAGATCTGGTGGAGGAGCGCCTTGAGGCAAGCCTGAAGTCGAAGTCTGACCGCATGGAGGAGGCCCTTACGGTCCTTCTTGCTTATTGTGGGTACAGCATTGACACAGCACGCCAATACGCATCTCACGCTCAGGGAAAGTCGGCCAAGCTGCCCAGGTGGTTTGAAGATCGTGTGGTTCTGAATGTACTACAGCCAATCTCAAGAACGGCGGCTGCTATTATCACAGCCAACAACCCAACATGGATTGTGCAGCCAACAGGCGATACCGCGCACAAGCGCCAAGCCGCCAGGGGTGTACAGCAAATGCTCGACTGGTTTTACCGAACCAACGAGATGGCCCACCTTATGGACGAGGTTGTTCTTCGCTCGATACTGACAGGGTTTGCGGGTATATTTGTTGACTGGGACAGCGTGGTTGGAAACGGTAGTTTCAGAGAAACCGATTTTGGCAGGGATGGCTGGTTCGTTATGGAGCCGGTTGATATCTTTAATTGGCACTTTGAGTCTGGTGTTGGGTCGTTTGAGAAAGCGCATTATGGCATTCGCGAAACAACAATGCATATCGAAGAGGCTCGCCTGTATTATAATACCGGAGACATTGAGCCGCCGCCACGCGATGGCGCAGAAGACGATACTGTAAAGAGGCAGCTTTCTATTGTTAGAGAGTTGGATGGCGAGGTCTATACGCCAGAATTTGAAGACCGCGTTAGGGTTTTGACTTATTATGAGAAGCCAGGGTGGCGCTTCCCTAAGGGGATGGAGCTTACCATTGCTGGCGACATTATGGTGGACGCGCAAGAAGAGTTGCTGCTGGGAGAGTTCCCGGTTTACGGCATGAACTTTATCAGCGAGCCACATCGCGATTATGGCGCAGGGCTAGGCACTAGCTTGTTGCAGTTACAGCGTGACCTTAGCGTGACGTGGAACGGTTACCGCGCTAGGCGAGATCAAGAAATTATGCCCCCGTGGTTAGTGCCTAAGGGCTCGGTGTCTCGTGGTATCAACACGCGGCCCCGCGCTATTAACGAGTATAATGGCCGTGTTGGCACGCCACAGCAGATGCAGTTCAACCCACTAAGCCAGCAGGTTAGCGGGATGGGGCAAGAAACGGTTCAGTTGATGGAGTATATTTCTGGCATCAACGATAGCTCGCGTGGTGAGGCACCTACCTCAAACGCGACTGGGCGACTTACGGCATTCTTGGCAGAGTTAGACAATAGGCGATTAGGTCCCTCTGTCAGGCAGGCTGTGCGCATGATGAAGCGCGTGGGTCGGCGCATGATTAAGTTGTGGCAAGAGTATGGCTCGGAGGTTGTCACAATCTCTGTGTTCGGCGACGGGCGACAAGCAGAGATAGCTGAAGTCAGGAAAGCCGACTTGTTGTTCTCTGATATTGATATAGATATCGCGAGCCTCATGCCGCGCACGCAACCATTGCGACAGGAAACCATCCTGAACCTTTTACAGATGGGTGTTATCGAAAAGGATAAGGCCCTCGATGCTCTAGAGTTTGGTGGCTTCGATGAGGCTGTTGGTATTAAGAGCACGGAAACGATTAACGCACGCACAGAGAATTCGTTCCTCGAAGACATCAGCGTAGAGATGGACTCTGAGGATGTGGCCGTGCTTGAGTATGAAGACCACGACGTTCACATTAAAGAGCACACACAGTTTATACTTCTTGAGCAGCCTGGACCGCTGATTAGGGCGCGGTTCGAGGCGCATATCGAAAAGCATAAGCAGTTTCAGCAGCAGGCAGCACAGCAGCAAATGATGCAACAGCAGGGCGCACAGGGTGGAAGCCCAGCGGCACCGCCGATGCCTGACCTGACTGGCGGTGGCCCAATAGTTGGTGGCGCGGAGGCCCAGGTAGGCGGTCTTCCACCAGAAATGGTGGACATGGTAGAGCCAGGGGTTGACACAGGCACCGAAGCTGCTTTAGCATCCATGGCAGGAATAGAGTAGGTGAATTATGGCGGAACAAATTCAAGATGAGCTTGCGTTGCCTGAGGGTGACGAGGTCGCACCAGAGCTTCCATTAGAGGATCCAGCGATGGATCCAGCGGCCCTTGCCGGTGCTGGACAGGAAGACCTTGGTGCTGGCGAAGAGTTTGATATTGATGCTTTGCTGGGCGATATTGATGCGGGCATGGGCCAGTCAGTCGCAACGCCGCAGCAGGCTCCAGATCAAACACAAAGCATGGTAGCTGCGCTGCGTGCTGCCAGAGAGGCAATGGAAGAGGATGAGCGCGCCCAAATGCAAGATGGCGTGACTCAGCGTTTTCAAAGTATCGAATCTGAGGTCAATCGATTGCGACAAGAGCGCGATGAGATTGCACAGCAGCAAACCAGAGACAACATTAATATGACCATCAACGTAACAGTTGGTGATGAGTTGTCTCGCATGGATATCGATCCAAAGACCGGACCCGGAAAAGCATTTGCACGTCTGTTAGCAAACAGCGCTATGGTAGCGGTGGCTAAAGAACAGGCTCGACAAGGTACGCAGGATATTGACCTTCGCTCAGTGAAGCGGACGGTTAGTAACTATGGCAAGCTTTTAGAGCGTGTTTCTTCTGAGATGGCAACTCGCCAGAACAGTAAACAGCGCCGCGCAGCCGCTGGAGCCGCTAGGGCACCAGTGACACCATCCAAGCCTGTTGGCGAAATGAGTGATGATGAATTTGACGCAGCGGTACTAGCCGCGTTTTCTAACAGGTAGGAGTAAATAATGGCTATCTCAGGCTTCGGCGGTACCACTGCAACGTTAACTGGTAACTCCAGTGGTGCACTGTCGGTTTCGGATCTTAACGAGATCCTCACAAAGTTCTATATTCCCCGAATGTTCGAGCAGATTAAGGTCGAAAATCCAGGGTATAACTTTTTCAAAGACATGACCGCTCTGGTCAACTGGGGCCCAGGTGGTACAGCCACCTTCCCACTTCGCCAGCGCGCGCGCCGCGCCGTCGTTGGTGGTACTTCGGGTCGTTTGCCTAAGGGTGGGACACCAACCTACAGTCAGGCATCTTTCGAGTATCCAATCTTTCGTATCTTGATTAACTTCATGTGGGACGCACAGCAACGTGCAGGCCACGAGCGTTACGTCAAGAACTTGATCGATCAAGCAATGACGGACGCCAAGACCGAGTTCCTTCGTCGCCAGAACATTTACCTTTATGGTGGTTCTCGTGACAAGCTTCCTGGGGCAGCGCTTCAATTCGATAGCTCTTCTGATAATTACGGTACAACCTGTATGGTTGGCCGCTTGCAGGCAGCGACAACGGCAGATACAGCCGGAAGGGCCCTGAAGGTTTGCCTTCCTTGGGTTGACGGTGCAGATGCCGCTAAGGCGCAGGGTGCGCTTTGGTTGCAGCCTGGGGACTACATCATGGTTGTCGGTAAAATCAGTTCTGCTGATAAGTTTCAGCACTTTAAGATTAGCTCGATTGACCGATCTACCTATAGTAGTGGTTACGCTACTGTTACTGTAGACCAAGACCCTGACGATGCTTTCCCGCTTGGCGCACCTATTTACCTTTCGTCGCCAGCAGCCTCTAGTGGCACCTCTGCGAGCCGAAGTGCAACCAACACGTTCACCACGAACGATTGGGAGCTTTCTGACTTCGCGTCCGAGTTCTTCGGAATGGCAAACTTCCTTAGTGACGATGTTGTGTTTGGGAAGACTCGGTCTGACAGCGACTATTGGGACAGCAAGATCAAGCACAACTCTGGTACAAACCGTGCCCTTAGCTATGAGTTGATTGACGAGCTTCTGTTGGAAATGAACCAGCAGTATTTTGTTAAGCCAAACCTTGCGATCATGAACCCAGGTATGTGGCACGAGTTCCTTTCTCTTGCCGAGGCTAACCACGCATTCTTCAACCAGAAGACTGTGCCGATTGGTCACAAGCCAGGGACTGATCCCAACTACATCACTGCCAACGCTACGCTTGGACAGGGCAACATTCAGATCCTTGTGGATCACCATTGCCCACACGAGCAGATTCTCGTTTGCGATAAGGGTGAGATGGGATACGCGACTGCACACGCAATGGGCGAAGCTACCGAAGACGGTGGATTCCTCCGACACTCCAGCAGCAACTATGACGACTGGCATGGTTGGTTGCGTTGGGCCGGGCAGTTCATTACGTACAGCCCGACCGCTATTGGTCAGCTTAACGACATCACTCAGGATATCGTGGCTCTCTAAGCGGTTACCGCCCTCTCCAAGGACCCTGGGGGGCCTAGTGCATTCTAGGTCCCCCTTTTTTTTTTAGGATTTTTAAATGCCACAGCACCAGACAGCACAATTCGAGACTAAAACCCCGGTACAAGAGGATCTTGCTCCGCTGACAGCACCGCCAACATGGTTTCCCGGTGCATTGCCGAGAGAGATTATGAAGCAGCTTAAAGAGGTTGATCGCGACCTAAACCTTAAGTGGAGCCCGCGCTACCAGTGCTGGGAGGTGTGGCACAGCCGCAACTTTAAGGAATACTGCTTTTACAGGCACAGTGGGCCAAATGGGGAGTTTCTTCACGCAGACAAATCGCTTATCATGGAAGTTAAGCAGCGTGCTATGTGGACTCCTGAAGGGCAAGAGTTGTTGCGAAGACAGATGAATGAAGCGTATTATGCAGCCACAAACACCGAGACTGGGCGTGATCCAGACAAGGTCGCGTGGCAAAGCAGGAAGGAGCGTGAGAGATGAACAGAGGTGATGCTGAAACGCTTTTACGTCTTCTGTTGGGGGACAGTAGCCGCTCCATTTGGAGTGACACAGAAATCCGAACGCTGCTTAACCGCGCTAATGTGCGCATGTTTAGGCGCTCAGTCATGATGCACCCTAATGTAGCTCTGGATAAGGTTGGTTATAGCTATGGAAACGACGCAGAAGAATTAAGCACTGGTACAGACATCAGCAGCGCATCTGTAAACCAATGGATCACAGTAGAGCGTGTCTTCTGGAAGGCATCGGGCTCCTCAACATACAGAGAGCTTCCCATAGTGCAGCTTGACGAGATGGATGAGCTAGATGCGGGGACCGAGGCGACCTATGACTTAGACGCCATCATATCCGTACTCAACCCCGAAGCCTATTATTGTGTGTTTCGGGCGGGGTACGACAAGATTATGGTTCGCCCTATACCGAACAAAACTCTCACGTTACGAATTTATGGCACGCAAGATCTGTCGGAAACCGCACTGTCCGCTAGCGATACAGCCTTAATGGGCGGGCATTTTGTCCACATGCACGAGGCTGTAGTCCATGATGCTGGGTACATGGCGACATTCAAAGACCAGTCTCTTCGCGAC
>VTLG01011935.1_pt1 | contig 12023 bp, 10 predicted proteins | sample 4694571 | NCBI WGS metagenome assembly VTLG01 (sample SAMN12604809, study PRJNA352737) | marine metagenome | biome: ENVO:00000447; feature: ENVO:00000209|ENVO:00000569|ENVO:01000036; material: ENVO:00002151; isolation source: viral sequences binned using virsorter ... | reverse complement strand
ATGAAAAACGTATTTTTCAGGATGGAGATAGGGTTGCATTAAGAAGAGAAGTCGAAGCAACTGTTCTTCAAGAGATTCAATTAGCAATGTTAACTGCTGGTACAGATACGGAGGTAGAGGAAGCTAAAGCGGACTTGAAAAGCGAATAAATTTCGTTATTTTATTTTTGCATTAGCTCAGGAACTGAAAATGACGGTAAGGGAGCTTGGGAGAGAATTAACGTATGAAGAATTAATAGGATGGTCTGCTTATTTCGCAATTAAGAACGAAGAAATGGAAAGAGATAGTCGAAGTTCTCCCAGAACGATGTAAGGCAGGTACAATAGAAAAATAGTTGTTTGATCACTCTTTTTAGTGGCAAATTATAACGCTGATATTTCTATAAGGGTTGTTGCTGAAAAAGCAAAGCAGCAGATTGATAGTATTTTCAAAAGTTTAGAAAAATTAACAAAATCAGCAGTAAAGGTTTCAGTTAAGCCCTTAGAGGGTGAATTGAGAAAGGTTGATACTTTAGCTAGACAGATTGGACAGTCTATACAAGGAATAGGTGCAAGAGGTGGTCTTGGATTGGCAGCTATTGCTGCGGCAAATCTAGGTACTCAGATTCAGGGGATGCTTGGCCCTGTAGGGCAACTAGCTAATGCTGTTAGTGGGATACCTGATTTATGGGGGATGGTCGCTGTTGCAGCAATGGCTTTTGCTCCTCAGATTACCAGGGCTACTAAAGACACTTTAAAGTTAGGTCAGGCTTCAGTTCAAGCTATAAAAGGTAAATTAAATGCTGATTTAAAAGAAGCTACAGACAGGATTAATGAAGTTAGTAAGGCCACACAAAATACTGCTCAAGTTATAGATAAATTAGTTAAAGGTGCATCTCTAAGTAAACTTAATAGGTTAGTTAGTGATTCAAGGGCTGAAATGGAAGGCTTCTGGCATCAGACCAGAGGCGCAGAACAAGCAGCAACTAAATTAGCGTTAGCAATAAAAGCTCAACGACAAGAACAAGAGAAATTGAATTCTCTAGTAATAAGAGCCAATGTTCGGCTTGGAATCCCTAATGAGGAGAATGTTAAGGCATTAGAGAAATTCAAAAAAGAAACAATTAAATCTAACAAGCTGGCTCTGCAACAACAAAAAGCCGAAACGTTAGAAACGGCTAAAAGAATTGCGATGGAGGAAAGGGATAGAATACAAGAAGAAAGAGCTAATGCAAGACGGTTAAGACATGCAATAAGACTTAGAAAATTAGAGGAACGAAGAGCAGCCGCAGCAAAAATGTCGAGGATGGGAGAGAACATGATGCTGGGGGTTGGTTTCCCTATGTTATTTGGTGGTGGCGGTGGAGCGGTTGCTGGTGGTGCATTAGGTGCTGGCTTACAAGGAATGATGGGTACAAAAGGTGGTTTTGGTGCGCAAATACTCCTTAGTGCCGTTGGTCAGCGGATAGATGAATTTATTGGTAAAACTGTTGAGTTAGGACAAGCATTTAATGCGTTAAAGCCAGATATAGATGCCTTAATTGCTTCTATGGGCATTAGTGGAACAGCACTAGAACAACAAATGAAAGATTATGCGGAGGTTGCCACTAAGGAAGAAGCGTTGGCAATGGCTAGTAAGGAGATGAGTCGTGTGATTGGGAAAGATGGTGTAGCAGCTCTTAAAGAGTTTGGGGAAAGTGCTACTGAGTGGGGAAATGATTTTGATCGTGCGATGTTGAAAGTTCGTGCTGCTGTTGCAAGCTTTGTTAATTGGGCGCAAAATTTACCTTTCTTTGGTGGTGGCAAAGACAAGGTAGATAAGGGATTAAGAAGTAGGACTAATCAGAGTTTGTTTGGAGGAGAAGATTCTGTAATGAAGGGAATACAAAATGAGATATTGGCAATACAAAATGATAGAGATTTAAGTTTTTATTCAGGGCGTGGGCTGAGATGGAATGATCCTCAATCTGAGAGTAATAAAACAGAATTGATTGAGATGTTTAAAAAATTAGCAGATGCAAGACAAAAGGTAATTGATAAAGGTGAAGAGGAGGATCGTATAGAAGCAACCATTAATAAACGAATAGAGAAGAGATTAGAAAATATAAATAAAGAGGTAGAAAAATTAGATCTTATTTTGAAATATGGAGAAGAAGAAGGGGCTATTCAGGCTGAAATATCTGAGATTGTTCAGAAAGTATTAAAAGAGGAGGAAAGTATAACTGAAGAACAAAGAAAACAGATTGAAAATGCTGTGAGAAAGAGAAAAGACAAACAAGATGAACTTGATGCTGTTAGGGAATTAAATGAATTATATAATTCAATAGAACAGACTATTAAAGATGGAATAGTAGATGGTATTTATGAAGCAATTAAAGGCACTAAAACCTTGGGAGAAGTCGCCAGTCGAGTATTAGATCAGATAGCTAAAAAGATAATTGAGTCTCAAGTAGATAAAATGTTCTCATCATTTGGAGCAGGAGCAAGTCCAGGAGCAGGTGCAGCAGCAGGTGCGACGCAGCAGAAATCTAATTGGTTGAGCAAGATTCCTCTTCTCGGTTTGTTTAGCGGGGGAAGAGCAGCAAGAGCAGCAGGTGGTCCAGTAACAGGCGGTTCTTCTTATTTAGTTGGAGAAAAAGGGCCAGAATTGTTTGTTCCTGGTAGTAGCGGTAATATTGTTCCAAATAATGCGATGGGTGGAATGGTTATTAATGTTGATGCTTCAGGATCTTCTGTTGAGGGTGATGCAGATAAAAGTAGAGAATTAGGTCAGTTGATAGGTGCTGCTGTTCAAGCTGAAATAGGTAGACAGCAAAGACCTGGAGGTATGCTTTATTAATCATGGCAACTTTTCCTTCTATTAATCCGAAATACGGATCATCAAAAGCAAGTCAACCTAGGCTCCAACAAGTACAGTTTGGAGATGGTTATGCTCAAGTTATTAGACATGGATTGAATCAAAACCCAAAAGAATGGAATTTGAAATGGGAAGTCTCTGAAACTGATGCAGATACGATAGAAACATTCTTAGATGCAAGAGCTGCTGATGGTGCAACTTTTGATTGGTCGCCACCAGAAGACTCCAGTACCTATAAGTGGCGTTGTTTAAGTTGGACGAAATCAATTCCTTACTTGAATCGTGCGTCTATTCAAGCAACCTTTATTCAATACTTTGAACCATAAATGGCAGTAGCAGCATGGTCACAAAATACAGCGTATAGCGTTGGAGATATAAGAAGACCTTCTCTTGTCCCTGTAGATGGTTTATTTTTTAAATGCACGACAGCAGGTACTAGTGGTTCGACTGAACCTGTTTGGGCTAAAAGTGTAGGTAAGACAACAACAGATAATACAGCTGTTTGGACTGCAATTCTTAGTGTATATGAGGACGTTTCAACATTAGCTCCAGATACAATAATTGAGTTGTTCGAGATGCAATTAAGTTCAACTTTGCATGGCAGTAATGATACTTATAGATGGCATAATGGTTGTAATGCCAATGTATCTGGCAATATTGTGTTTGCAAGTCAAACTTATACTAGGCAACCAATTGAGGCTACTGGATTTGCATACTCTTCTACAGGGACATTGCCTCGCCCTACTTTAACTATTAGTAATGCAACAGGAATAATGACGACTTTGTTGTTACTTGTTAATGAAACAACTACAGGGAATGATTTGGGTGGTGCAGAAGTAAGACGGATAAGGACACTTAAGAAATATCTTGATGGAGAATCAGGTGCAGATCCTAACGCACGTTTTCCTACTGAGCTTTGGGCAGTTGATAGAAAGTCTGCTGAAAATAGATCAGTAGTTTCATTTGAACTTGCATCAAAATTAGATTTACCAAATACACGGGTTCCACAAAGACAATTAATAGGAAATATTTGTCAATGGGCTTATCGTTCTTCCGAGTGTTCTTACACAGGAAGTAATTATTGGAAAGCAGATGATACTGTTGCATCGAGTCTCGCTCAAGATGTATGTGGGAAGAGGTTGAGTTCTTGTAAATTACGTTTCGGAGCAAATGGTAATTTGCCTTTCGGTTCATTCCCAGCAGCAGGTAGAACTCAGTGAATTTATCTGAGGAGATTCAGGCAGAAGCTCTTAGCCATGCTAAAAAAGATTTTCCAAGGGAGAGTGTAGGTTTAGTTCATATTGTTAAAGGTAGAGAGCGTTATTTCCCTTGTGAAAATATTGCTGATGAACGTGATTTACATTTTGTATTAAATCCAGATGATTATATTAAGGCAGAAGATCAAGGTGAAATAACTGCTGTTATTCATAGTCATCCAATTACAAATCATGCTCCTAGTCCTGCTGATTTAGTTGCTTGTGAAAAATCTGGATTGCCTTGGCATATTGTTAATCCTCAGACAGAATTTTGGGGTTACTGTGAACCTTCGGGGTATGAATTGCCTTATGTCGGGAGACCTTTTTATTATGGTGTAATTGATTGCTATACCTTGATTAGAGACTTTTATAAACGTGAATTTAATATTGAACTTACTGATTATGATCGTAAAGATCGTTGGTGGGAGCGTGGAGAAAGTATGTATTTAGATCATTTTAAAGATGAAGGTTTTAAAGAAGTACCTATGGAAGAAATTGAATATGGTTCTGTTGTTTTAATGCATTTAGAGGCTAATGTCCCTAACCACGGAGGAATTTATATAGATGGCAATATGATTTTGCATCATGTTCAAGATAGACTAAGTTCACGAGATCTTTATGGTGGTTTCTATCAAAAGAACACTGCCAAAATACTGAAACATGAAAGTCGTTAAGGTCTATGGAGAATTAAAGAAACGGCTTGGTCAAAGTCGTTTTGAGCTAGATGTTGCGACACCTGCTGAAGCTATACGGGCATTATGTGCAAATTTTCCTGGTTTACAGAAGTGGATTATTGATAGTGAACAAGATGGTGTTGCTTATAAGGTCAAAGTAGGGAAGGAGCAAATAGGAGAAGATAATCTCGAAACTCTTCATTATCCGTGGAGTGAAAGGGAGGTGTTTAGCCTTACGCCTGTGTTAGCTGGCGCTGGTGGAAAGGATGGGACGTGGACAAAAGTGCTTGTTGGTGGACTATTAATAGCAGGTGCTATTTTCTTCCCAGGTGTAGCAGTTGCGGGTGGGATGTTTACAGCTAGTGGAGCAGGAGGATGGGCAGCAGCCGCAGCAATTGCAGGAAATATAGGTATCTCAACAACTCTCATGGGGATTGGTGAATTGTTATCACCTACTCCTCCTGTCCCTGAAGAAGCTGAAACATTGGAAAACTATGCATTTAGTGGGGTTGCAAATGTAGCCCGTGTTGGTACGCCTGTGCCAATTGCATATGGAAGGTTATTTGTCGGAAGTTCGGTAATATCAAGTGGTCTTGATGTTGATCAGGTGGTCTGATGACTTACATCCGAGGAGCTGGTGGTGGAAAAGGCGGTGGCGGTGGATCACCTACAGAAGCTGATGACTCTCTCCAGTCGATTCAGTATGCAACAGTATTAGATTTGCTTTCAGAAGGTGAGATAGGAGGGTTGGATGATGGATATAAATCAATTTATTTAGGTGGAACTCCTATACAGGATTCGTCAGGAGCTAATAATTTTGAAGGGTATACAGTACATACTAGAAATGGAGTGCAATCTCAGGCATACATAAGCTCGTTAGAAGGAACTGAATCAGAAAGTAGTGTTAACGTTAAAGTTGAAAATGGTAGTCCTGTTGTTAGACAAATCACAAATACAAATACTGATCGAGTACGGTTAACTCTCAGAATTCCTTCGTTAAGGAAAGTAGAGGATGACGGGGATATTGTAGGTAATAGTGTTCAGATAAAGATTGAAGCCCAGTATAATGGAGGTGGCTATAGTACAGTGAAGACAGATACTATCGTAGGAAAATCTAGCAACCTCTATATGAGAGATTATGTCTTCTCATTGTCAGGTGCTTTTCCTGTAGATATTCGTTTTACTAGAGTGAGTGCTGATGATCCTGATGCAAAATCAGAAAGTCAAATATTTTGGTCTAGTTATACAGAAATTATTGATGAGAAATTAACTTATCCAAATAGTGCTTTAGCATATCTTCGGTTTGATTCTAGACAGTTTAATAATATTCCAGATCGTAAATATAAGATTAGAGGTATAAAAGTTAAGCTTCCAAGTAATGCAACTGTAGATACAACTACACATATAGGGCGTGTAACTTATAGTGGTGTTTGGAATGGGACATTTGGAGCTGCAACTTGGTGTAATGATCCTGCTTGGTGTCTCTATGATTTGCTTATTTCCAGTAGGTACGGCTGTTCGATTCCTGAGTCTTCCCTTGACAAGTGGGATTTCTATAGTATTTCTCAATACTGTAATGAATTAGTTGATGATAGAAAAGGTAGTCAGGAACCAAGATTCGCTTGTAATATTTTAATCAATCAACGGAAAGATGTTTATACAGTTGTGAAAGAAATGGCCTCTTTGTTTAGGGGAATGAGTTATTACGGTGCTGGGAATATGATGTTGTTACAAAATAAACCAAGAGATAGTCAGTATCTTCTTGGCCCAAGCAATGTTGTAGATGGGGCTTTTGAATATTCTGGAGTTTCACAAAAGGCAAGACATACTTCAGTCAAAATCGCCTATCAAACTTATGAAGGTTTAGGTGAGACAATGTTTGAATATGTGGAAGATGCAGATGCTATAGCTAAGTATGGAATTATTAGTAAAAGTGTAAAAGCTTTAGGGTGTTATTCACAAGGACAAGCTCATCGGATGGGGTTGTGGTTATTAAAGTCTGAGCAACTTCTTACTCAAACTTGTACTTTTGCAGTTGGTATAGATAGTGGAATTGTATTGCGCCCTGGGATGGTAATTGATATTGCTGATCCAGTTAGAGCAGGAACAAGAAGATCGGGACGCATTGGGACAGGTTCGACTACGACTGTAATAAATATAGATAGTGGCGATGATTTTTCTGTTGACTTAACTAAAAGTCCAACAATATCTGTTATCGAGCCAACAGGGATTGTTGAGACAAAGACAATCTCTAATTATGCTCCTAATGCATCACCTCCTACCGTTACTGTAAGTTCTGCTTTTACTGAAGCTCCCAACGATGAATCTGTTTATTTAATTCAAACAACTGATATTCAATCTCAACAATATCAGATTATAAGCGTATCAGAAGGTACAGATAATTCTTTTGGTGTAACAGCTCTTCAGTACAATAATTCTATTTATTCTGCTGTTGATTCTGGAACGGATATTGTTCTTAGAGATATTACTAATTTAACAGATCCACCTAGTGCTGTAACTGATATTGAGGGTGAAGAATTTTTGTATTCAGATGGTCAGGGTGTTTTTGTTGGTTGTGATTTAAGTTGGCAACATGACAGGAAAAGAGTTACAGGATTTTTAGTTACTTATAGGGTTGATAGTGATAACTGGGCAACAGTTACGACAAGTTCTCCGTCAATTAGTTTGAGACAAGGGGGCAATTTTGGTGCGTTAAGAGCAGGTACATTATCTGTTCAAATTCAAGCAGTTAATTATCTAAACAAAGGAAGCACTATTGCAACCTTCACTAAAGCATTAGCAGGTAAGACAGCAGCTCCTGGGAATGTTCTTAACTTGACAATGATCCCCACTAATGGATTAGCTCGTTTGCAGTGGACTCAATCAACTGATCTTGATGTAGTTGTTGGTGGATTGGTGCGGTTAAGACATAGCCCTGATTTGAGTAGTGTTACTTGGGCTACTGCCTCTAGTATTCATAGTGACTTGACGGGTACAGCTAAGGAAGCTTATGCGGATTTGAAGGGTGGAACTTATTTAGCTAAGTTCGTCGATTCAGGAGGGAGAGTTAGTGTTGGTACTGCATCAGTTGAATTTACAAAGCCTGATCTAGAGAATCTAATTAATGTAAATACTCAGACAGAAGATACGAGTTTCTCTGGAACAAAAACAGATTTAGTAGTTGAGAGTAATGAATTATTAAATGCAGCAGATGGTTCTAATTATAAAACAAGTGGGACATATCTCTTTAATAATAATCCAATTGATTTAGGTGCTGTATTTAATGTGCAATTAGAAAGTACGTTAAAAGTTAGAAGTTTTTATCCAGGTAATGATTATATAGATACTTATGCTAATTGGGATGCTATTACCGATTTCGATGGTGCAGTTCCTTCTAATGCAGATGCTTCTTTATATATAAGAACAACTCAAACTGATCCAAGTAGTTCTCCTACATGGACAACTTGGCGACCATTTAATAATGCACAATTCCAAGCTAGGGGTTACGAGTTGAAGGCAGAGTTAACAACAGATGGTGATAATTTAGCTCGTATTGCAGTTCAACAATTAAGAGTAGCTTCTAATATGCCAACAAGAGCGATTAATGGTACGGGTACGTCTTCTGCTAGTGGTGATTTAACTGTTACTTACCCTAAAAGATTTAATGGTACACCTGCAATTGGTATAAGTATGAGTACATCAAATTCAGGTGATTATTATACGATTGCAAGTAGTTCTGCTACCGCTTTTACCGTTTCCATCTACAATAGTAATGGTGATCGTCAAGCACGTTCATTCCATTGGACTGCTACTGGATACGGACAAGGAGCTTAAATGGCCCAATCAGACCAAATTATTGCCAATGATACAGGGGCCAACGTAAGGGCCGATATCAACAATAATCTTGCTGCGCTTTATAGTTTAAGTAGTGGATCTTCTGCCCCTTCTGTAACTACAGCTCATCAACTTTGGCTAGATACAAGCACAAATCCAGATACTTTAAAAATTAGAAATGCAAGTGATAATGCTTGGATATCACTAGGAAGTGCTGAAAGCAATTTAGGACATGCTGCTTTATCAGGGGCAACTTTTACGGGTAATCTTTTAATCGCTTCAGGAGCAGTTGGATCTGCGGGTATTGGATTTAGTGGAGATACAGATACGGGTTTATATAGAGTGGCGGCAAATGATTTAGGTATTACAGCAGGTGGTTCGTTAATAGCTCATTTGAATAGTTCAGGTTTAGAAATAGAAGATGGTAAACAATTAAGGCTAAGAGATTCAGGTGGCTCAAATATTATTTCTTTAGCTGCACCTGCTTTAACAAGTGATGTTGCATTAACTCTCCCAAATTCTGATGGAGATGCTGGAGATGTTTTGAAAACCGATGGGTCGGGTGCGCTTTCTTGGACAGCTATAGCTGGTGTGCCTGCTGGTTCCGTATTTTGTAGGGCATCAACAACGATTCCAGGGGGTTATTTAGAATGTAATGGAGCTTCTATTAGCAGGACAACTTACGCAGATTTATTTGCAGCAATTGGTACAACTTGGGGTTCTACTGGAGGTACAGTTTTTAATCTGCCAGATCTTCGTGGTGAATTTATAAGAGGTTTTGATAATGGTCGAGGAGTTGATAGTGGAAGATCATTTGCGAGCGCACAGTCATCTGAGAACAAAGATCATGGACACAGTGTTAGTGGAACATCGAGTATTACTGATCCAGGTCACTCACATAATGCGACAGTTCGGGGTTATTCAAGTAGTACTTCTCAGCAATTTGGTTCAGGTAAACATAGTCATGCTTTAACCAGTACTGTTACAACTCATAGTGCAACAACAGGTATTAGTGCTTCAGTTTCGATTTCACAAAGTAATAGTGGTATAACAGAGGCGAATGGTGGTGCTAGACCAAGAAATATTTCTATGATTTATATTATTAAGACGTAAACTGATCTCATGGCAATTGCACCTGGAACTTACAACATGACGATCCAACGGAGATCGGATCATAGTGTTGATGTAACTTTGAAGGATTCAGGTGGTAGTGCTGTGAATCTTACGGGATACACTTTGGCTTCACAGGTTTGGAATCCTGATAGAACAACTAAAGCAGCAGATGCAACTGTTTCTGTTACCAATGCCACTGGCGGAACTTTTACTTGGAGCGTTACTGATACACAAACCGCATTATTGACTCTTGATGAATATAAATATGATGTTCTTTTAACTAATCCAAGTGGGCTGAAAGAATACTGGATTGAGGGTACTATTTATATGGATCAAGGCTATACAGCATGACCTCTGTAAACATCACCACTAATAAAAATACAGTTACTATTGATGAAAATAATTCATCAGTAATTACTGTCGCTACACAGGGTCCACAAGGTGCTAATGCATCAATGGTAAATGTGGATAATGCTGTAAATAAATCTATCGTTTATTATGACAGTACATCGTCTTCTCTAAAGGCTGACGCAACTTGGACCACCTCAACCCTCGTAGATGGAGGCAACTTCTAAAACATGGCTAACACTGTAAGAATCAAGCGTAGTACAGGGAGTTCAGCTCCTACCAGTCTTGAAAATGCTGAATTAGCGTTTGCTGAATCTACTGAAGTTCTTTACTACGGTAAAGGTACTGGTGGTGCAGGTGGTTCTGCTACAACCATTAATGCTATTGGTGGTAAAGGTAAATTCTGGGATAAAGATACAACTTATACTGCTAACTATGTTCTTGCTGGCCCAGGTTCAGGTTCAGATGCAGCATTAGCAGTTAGAGCTTTAGTCGCTGCTGATATCCCATCTATTGCTCATACAAAGATATCTGATTTTGATACAGGTGTTCAGGTAAATAGATTGGATCAGATGGCAGCTCCTACTGCTGCTGTTTCTTTGAACAGTCAAAAGATTACAAGTTTGGCTGCGCCTAGTAACGACAATGATGCAGCAACAAAAGCCTATGTCGATTCAACTGCTGAAGGTTTAGATGTTAAAGATAGTTGTGTTGTTATAGCAACCAGTAATATTACACTTTCCAATACTCAAACTATAGATGGTGTCTCGTTAGCTGCTGGGAATAGAGTTCTTGTTTCTGCTCAAAGTACAGCAACACAAAACGGTATCTATAAGGTTGTTGATGGTGGAAGTTGGACAAGAGAAGATGATATGGCAACAGGTGCAGATGCTGCTGGTGCGTTCACCTTCATTGAGCAAGGAACAACTAACGCAGATACTGGTTGGGTTTGTTCTTCTAATAAGGGAAGTGCAGTTGTTGGTACAAACAACCTTGCTTTTACTCAGTTTTCAGGATCAGCAACCTTCCTCCCTGGAGATGGTCTAGATAAGAGTGGCAATACTTTCTCTGTTGATTTAAAGGCTAATGGTGGTCTTGTTATTGAATCAACTGAGGTCGCTGTTGATTTAAGCGCAAGCTCTATTACTGGAACACTAGCTGTAGGCGATGGTGGTACTGGTGCTACTACTGCAAGTGCAGCTCGTACAGCGTTAGGGCTTGTAATAGGAACTAATGTTCAAGCCTTTGATGCTGATCTAAGTAATCTTGCAGGATGTCAGACTGGAGGTTCAGCAGCATTAGCGGCTTTAACTTCTACCGAAATTGAAATTCTTGATGGTGCAACAGTTACAACAGCAGAGTTGAACATAATTGATGGTGGTACTTCTGCTACTTCAACAACACTTGCAGCTGCAGATCGTATGGTAATTAATGATGCAGGGACTATGGTTCAAGTAGCTCTTTCTGATCTAGTTACTTTCCTAGAGAATGGATCTGTTTCTGGCTTCGATATAGATGGAGGAACCTATTAAAAATAACCTCTAGGAGATTTGGATCATGGCTAACACGATTAAATTAAAAAGAGGTTCAGGTAGCGATCCAGGTGCGAGTGATCTTGCGGTTGGGGAAATAGCCATACGGACTGATGAAGGTAAGATCTTTACCAAGAAAGATGATGGCTCAGTTGCAGAAATTAGTGGTTCAGGGGGTGGTGGTACAGATTTCAAGTATCTGGCACTTAGAAATGCAGCCAATAATGGAGCTGCTTCTTATCCTGCTGCTGATTTCACTCTGGTAACAAGTGGAACAACTACTGCATATACACCAACAGCAGCTAATGCTTTACTTGTCAGTTATGGAGGTGTAATTCAACAGCCTAATACAGGCACATCGACTCCTACAACAGGCTTTGCCCTTTCAGGCTCAACAATAAAGTTTGGTTCAAATATTGCAGCAGCCCCTG
>VTLG01008438.1_pt1 | contig 12023 bp, 33 predicted proteins | sample 4694571 | NCBI WGS metagenome assembly VTLG01 (sample SAMN12604809, study PRJNA352737) | marine metagenome | biome: ENVO:00000447; feature: ENVO:00000209|ENVO:00000569|ENVO:01000036; material: ENVO:00002151; isolation source: viral sequences binned using virsorter ... | reverse complement strand
AGCTTCGGAAACATATGTGCTGAGATTATTTCTCTTAACGATGTCCGCTAATAGGACACCGCCAGAATAATTCTGAAACGGAGCAGCCATTCAGATTACCTTGTTACTTTTGCGATACCCTAGTCACAGACGAGGGGATTAGTTTCACGGAAACTAACTATTTTTGTGCCTCTTGCTTGAGCACTGCTGCAAGCTGTGGGTCTTGTTCTGATATTAGCATTTGTTGAGTCAGGTTGCCCGTTTTCCAAGGGTTTACTTGACCTCCAGAAGTATTTGCTATAGGACTAGGCTTTGCACCCATTCCAGCAGCACTACTAGGCTTGAAATGATGTTCCCAACCACTTCCAGGATTCTTGAGGCTTGAAAGATAGGTATTTAAATCTTGTTCAACACCACCATTAAGAACAACAACTTTACCTTCGGCATTTTTTTGTAACTTGTTTTGTAATAAAGCCAAAGTTTGTTCTGCATTTATTGCACCAAGATTACTGATAGCAGCTAATGCTTTTGTTTTAGTGGAGGCTACTTCATTAGAAGTTTTCATATCTTCTAATTTTTGCGACAAAGTTGAAATCTGTTGATCTTTTTCTTGTGCCGTTTTATTAGCCTCTTCCCAAAGAGTTTTCCATTGTCCTTGATCTTCTAATTCTTGTTTTCGTTGATCTTCTTTTTTCTTATAAACTTCATCAAGTTTATTTTTTGCACCTTTAAACTTTTCTTGTTCCTCTGCAACTTGCTTTTTCAAAGCATTTAGTTGCGATTCATACTCTGCTTTGATAGCAGTAAGATCAGGTGCTTGTGGTTGATTTGGTTGTGAAGTAGTTTCAGCCACGGGCTGTTCAGCAGGAGTCACGGAATCAGGCTGAATGACTTTTTCTTCGATTGCCATTTGTTATTAAGTTGATGGATTAAGTTTTTCTTCAAGTTCTTTTATTAGAACTTTTTTGCTATGTCTTCTATCTAGTTCTATCCCAATGGTACGACCAAAATCTTCAAGTTGTTTTTTTGTCATGCTTTCAAAATCATTAGTTTGTTCAACTACTGGTTCTTGAGTAATGACTACGTCCTTAGATTCTGGTTCAACTACAGGTTCAACTGTTTTAGTTGAATGTGTAAGCTCTACTTCTTCCCATTTGTAAGATCCATCAGGTTGAAGCACTCTATCGAGAGATTTAGACATGAAATCAATAAATTTATTCTTATAATAGTATACTAACTTGATTCTGTCTCATTGGCACTAGGTAACACTTCTCCCTGTACTAAAATATCTCTAAATTCTTCTCTATCTATCACTTGTTGATCAAACAATGATGTTAAAGCTGTGATATCCTGACCAATTAACCTTTCAATATCAAAATCTCTACTGATCTTTACCTCTGGTGGTTCAATACCTACATATTCAGCAGATAAATTAAAACATTTTTGAAGTTTTTGTTCTAATTCCATAGAAACCATTGCAAGCATAGAGTTTGTATCAACTCGATCTAATCTGCGAGCGTCAGCAGATTCAGCTACAAACTTCTGTTGACTTAAAGTAGATATTCCCAAAGTAGCCATTTGCATTTGTAATTCTTTAATTTCAGCAGATTGAGCATCAAATGCACTAGAAGCTGGTTCTACATAATAAACTTTATTACCAGGCTGAGTTGCCATCGCATAATTTACAGATATGGCAAGATCTTTAGTCTGATCATCATACCCTTCCATTACAAGCATTGGTTGAGATGCAACGTGCAAACTATGAATAAGATCAGCCTGTCTTTGAAAATGTGCAATATTTAAATATGCAATATCAAGTAAAGGTGGTTTACTTACTAAATTTTCAGTTTTTCCAGAATAAACAGTAACTAAAGGAATCTCACCAAGAGAAAATTCTCCTGATTCAACTTGTTGATAATCTTTATCTGCTGATCCCATTTCAAAATTTCCTGTCACACTGTTATCAGAGACATCATACATTTCTTCGATTTGCTCTTTTTTACGAAACACTCTGTACCGACCAGGTTCTATAACTCTTATCTGGTCATAAACCTTCTCACCAAAATCACCATCAGGCAATACAGCCTTTTCTGCAATTCGAGCCTGTATAAGATTCCCATAATTTGATTCTCTATCTAATCTCCAGCCATATAAATTATTAGGATCTACTTCAATCCAATAAGGTCTACGATTTTGCTGTCTTTCTTCTGCCAAACTTAAAGCACCAGCAGGAGCAGGATAATCTACAAGAATATGACTTTGACCATATGTAAGAGAACACATCAATATTCTTCTTGCATATTCATCTAGATCAGAACCACAACCATCAACATCCATTTTGAACATTTCTGTCCAATAAGGATCTCCAGTTAAAGTTATTGGTTTTCTAAGAACTAAACCTGTAGCTGCTCTTATTAATCTCTGAGTAAAAGGACTAAATACTGCTCTATTTACTCTAGCAAGGTAAGCATCATAATCTTCTCTTGGCTCTAAAGGTAAAAATGCTTCGCTATTTTCCCTTAAATATTCAGTACCTTCAGTAACAGCTTTCATTATTTCCCAACCCTTCATCATATCTAAAACTGCTCTAGTTCTAGTAAAAGGACTATCTATACCACCTACAGAAGTAGATGAAACAACATTGGTTCTAATTGGGCCAGGAACAGCATAAGTCATTTCAACACCTCCATCGTTTTAATGCTAACGCTTTTCTAGTGGGTCGGCCTTTTTTATCTTTTAATGGCCCAGGCATTCCTTTCATTCTTGCACAAAAAGATTTTCTTCTTGCTGCTCTTTTACCAGTAGGATTTTTTTCAGTAACAGGTGCTTGTAAATTACTTCCTGTAGCACGATTGTATTTTGCACGACCTTTCGCTGTCAGGCCACCTTTTTTAGACTTTTCGCCTCTACCTACAGATAAACTAACTCCTTTTTTTCTTGGCATTACTTTCCTTTTTTCCTCATGGCTATTTTATGAGCTTCCATAAATGTTTTGCCTTTTAACATCTCTTCTTTCATTATTGTCATGTGTTTTGCAGTATGAGTGCCTTTCTTTTTATGGTTTGCTAAAGCAGTTTTTTGTCTAGCTGTAAGTTCTTTCTTAGCTTTCATTTTTTCTTCCTCTTCTTCTTGCTTTTTAATTTTTTAAAATCAGCACCAGTGATTTTATCTCTAGGAGGTGCAACAGCAGCTAATTTCCTTTGTTTTGCAGAATAGGATTTTTTAGGCATGATTTTTCCTAGATAACTCTATGTTACCGCTTTACTTGAGATTTTACACTCATTTTTTCTTCTTTTTCGCCTTAGTTTTCTTTTTCTTACCTTTTTTGACACTTGCGATGTAACCTTGACATCTTGCCATTGCGTGAGATTTAGCCATTTTTAACTCCTTTTGCGTTTTTTACGTCTATGTTGGTATGTTATCTTCTTACTGCCTGTTTTTTCACGCTTAAATCTTGCTTTTTCGGCTGCTGACATCTCTGAAGCAGTCTTAGGTGTCTTACTTGAGATTCGCTTACTTGGTCGGCAAGCTGGATAACCTCGTTTTTCGCCCTTTGATCGACCACATGGTTTGCCAGTTTTGACATCAACCCATTTTTCTTTAAACCAACGGGTAAGACCGCCACTACTTCTTGCCACGTTTTTTCTCCACTCGGTAAGTACCACCACGTTTTTTGTACTCTCGTACAAGCCATGCGTTAGCATAAGCACTTGGGTAAACCTTAAATTTACGCTTTGCTTCTGCTTTTACCCTAGAGTATAACGCTTTATTTACAGGAACATTCGCCACGTTTCTTACCTCCCTTCTTTTTTTTCTTCTTTTTCTTAGTTGTAGAGTGATACATGATAAGAATTAGGTAGTTCTTAGTATATTCTAAACGCAGTTTGACCTAATGTCTCTGGTTTTGCCAAATTAAATTGTTGTAGACAAAGATAACCAAAAGCATCAAACGCATGGTCAACTCCTAGATGCTTATTAGGCATCCCTGTATTTGGAGCGTAAGTAAGAGTTCTAAGTGCTTTTATCAATTCTTTACATCGAGGATGGATAAAAGTTCTTTGATTTCCTTCCGCATCCAACAATGCAGTATTAACAGCAGTAATCTTATCTCTAATTTTCCAGGGTGATTTAGGACTCATAACAGTAAAACCATTCCTTCTTAAGATCGTATGGTCTGTAACACCAACTCCACTGGTTTTTCTTGCACTACCAGTTGGGTCAGGACAAGCAATTACCCTTCGATCTACTCCGTATCGCCTTACAACCTCTTCCGCAAAATCCCAAGTTGTTGCTCCACCCGTCAACATAATCTCATCGAACACATAAAGACAATCATTATGCTTTACCGCACAAACTCCTGCCATCGGATCTACGTTAAAATCCAATCCAATCAACAAAGGCATCATATGTAAATCCTGCACTTCCTTAGAAATATTCTCATCACTAAAGCTAACAGCAACTAAACCAGTTAAATTTTCAAAACTAGCTTCAAATTCTTGCCTGAATGTCCTCGCATCTAACTGACCTCTAGCTGCTTCTACTTCTTCTTCTTTTACATTACCCCCTTCAATCGTAGTAAAACTCCATCTTTGCCAATCATCTCGCTCGGTCTCTCCGCAATAACACCACATATCGTAAAACCAACTGGCAGTTCCATCAGGTGTACTAATAAACAAAGCCCACCCCTGTTTATCTGCTAAAGCTGGTCTTATAACTTCAGCCCACACCCCCTGATCCATAAATGCTGCTTCATCCAATACCACCCCCGAAAGACTTCTTCCCCTCAATGCCATCGCATTTTCTGTTCCTTTTAGCTCGATTGTCGATCCATTAATCAATTCAATCCGCAAATCTGTCTCGTTTTTGCTTTTTATCCATAATCGAGGGACTAATCTCTTTAGTTCTTTCCATGCAATGTCTTTTGCCATCCGATATGTCGGTGCACAATAGAAATATGTCTCCCCTGGTCGGTCAATCGCTCCACGAAGTAGTTCGATACAGGATAAATAGGATTTTCCGAATCTTCTGCCAGCTACAAGGACACGAAATCGTTTATCACAGTTAAAAACCTGTCCCTGGGCATATCTTAAATTTATTTCTGGTGCGTTTTTTACGGCCATACACTAAAAAATAACAAATTTTTCAATTATTACCCCCTTTTTATAGCCTAAATTGATATTTCTAGGTTATCATTCAATTAATACCTTATCTGATTGAGTCCGTGGCTGAATCGTTTATGTCTGGTTTTATCCCAGAAGATCATAAAGAACAACAAGTAAAACAAAAAAGAAGAGCTAAATTTGCTCCGAATACACAAGAGCATATTCAAGCAAGAGCTCAAAGATTGTATTCTCGTCAACTAGATGGGAAGACAACAAGACAACTTGTTCTCGAACACGCAAAGATTGAAGGTATTGGAGAGACTTCAGCTTGGAACGATTGGAATAGAGTAAAGAAATGGAATAACGAAGATTGGGATAAAGATAGAGAAAATATGCTTCCAAGACTTCAAGCAATGAGAGTCAGATTATTTAATAAAGCAGTTTCAAAAGGTCAATTACAAACAGCAGCACAAATCCTGGATTCATTAGGCAAAGTTATTGGAGAGTCAGTAGAGACAGTCAATATTCAAGCACCTGAACTATCAATAAAAGTAGAAACAAAGTAGTACATACTTATTAGTAACAAAGATTAGCAATATATGTTTAAGGTAGGCGGTAACTCGATATTGTATAAATTTTTCTGATACTACACCCCCCAATGATAAGTTATTGTAATGTAATAATAATGTTATTCTGTTGCAGTTCTGATGTCATCATGCTATAATTATTATATAGATTCAATCGAATCCATTCGTCAGCTTCTCGACCAGAAGAACAAACAGGTAGCAGATCCAGTATAGGAGCCTCATAAGTGATAATCAGAACCGACGTCAACAGGTTCAACCCAAAGCCCGAAATCGAAGCTCTGGGAGATACGCAGACCGAAATGCGTACTTATGAAATGGGTTCGGGTCTAGCAGTTGGGAGGCAACTGCATCAGGAGATAATTCTTTTATCTCTAAGCTGTTGCACTCAGAGCAAACCAGAGAGACCACAGGAGCTTAAATCTTCGGATCAGCTTTCTTTCTCTCCTCAACAGCACTTGCAAGCCCTACAACAGCTTACAGATAAAAGGTATCTAATTCCTTTTATCTTTTTCAACTTATCCTAAAGTTAATTTTTAAATTATGACTTCATTTTCAATTACTCGTTATTCTGGTATTCAACAAGGTTGGTCACAGGTAGCAGAGAAGAGAACACAAAGAGAAGCACTTCTCTTGTGTGATTCTATGAATAAGGTAAAGCCTTATTTACACAGAGTTGAGGTTATGCGAAGTATAGAACTTCCAAAATTTACAAAGATCAAACCTAGTAAAAATGATGATGTAATTATTACTATCCCATCAAGTTTTACGATCCAAAGAAAAAGAAATTTATTTCAAAAACTATTAGGAGTATTTTTCTAATGTCTGAAATAGAACTTTTATTCTTTGAGGATCAGGAGCAGTTTTTAAAACTGTTCTCTGATCTATTTATTTACGATTTCGATTCTCTGGAGATTTCCAAAAATGAACAAAATTAAATTTATTTGTTTTTCTATTTTGTTTGGTTCAATTATTTATTCAGGTTTTGGCATTTACCAAACTTTGGAAGCGTTCCAAACACAATACTTGCAAACTTTATCAACTTATCAAAAATGAAAATTAAAAGACTAGGAGCCAGTAAAACCTTACTGGTTCTCCCCTCTGGTTCAGAAGCATTTTTTAGTTATGATACGCCAGTCGCATATCAGATGCACTCTGGGGAATTATTCAAAACTGAAGAATATTATAGTCGGACAACTTCAAAGCATATCACCCAATACTTAAACGGGAGAGAAGCGGAAGCCGTTCCACAATCTTTTATTAACCAACTTGTAGGAGTTTAAAAGTGACTCCTGAAGAATTTTTCAAACAACAAAGAGTTCCAAAATATAGGCAGCGTTTAGTAGCTGCCTTATGTTCTTCGATCACTTCAGAAAATGATGAGAAATCAGAATTTTTTGCAGAGATCGCAGACTTTGAAGCTCTGGAATTTTCCACAAAACAAGTCGAAGCGGCCAAAAAAGACGTTAGACGAATTTTAAAAATTAGGGGATAATTTCCCCTTTTTTCTTTATTCTTAAAAATCATGTACGGACAATTTAACACTTTTATAGACGATCCAAAAATGATTAATGTATTACTGCGTTATGAATGGATCATTATTAAAGACCTCTGGACTAATTGCCCAGAGAAAACTTACAACAAATTAAAAGGAGAACTTCTTTAATGGCTTTGAATGTTTTATTAATTGCTGATCCTTACGGAGCTTGCGGACATATTGCAAGCACTAAGGACAAAAAATCTTTAATAGATTTTGTAGAGGATCGAGGTTATGAAGCTGTAGAGTTTCAGAATGAGGACTACGATCCAAAAGAAGACACAGTATCAAGTCTCTCTAAGGAGTGCGGATATTTTACTGTGAAAGATTTACCAGATGTAAGCGAGGAGCTATAAGCTCCTTACTTATTTTTTATTCTTTATTTTTCTAAAAATTATGCAACTTAAACAATTAAAAACGATTGACATTGAAGCTAAAGAGTGGAGAGATAAAATTAATGGCAATTCTTACTTTTCAAGTGATGTAACACTTAATTATGGTATGGATAGTCAAGAAATTATCAAACTACCTTTTCAATACGGATATGGAGATCACTACGTTTATCAATCTTTAATGGAAGTACAAAAATTATTTCCTAAATCGAAATGGTATAGAGAAAATATATTATCTAGGTATCAGATAGAAGATAGATACAACATAATTATTAGAAATTCTATTCAAACAAATTGTTTAAAGAAGGAGTTAAACAAATGAAAGAATACAAAGCGACTGATCCTGAAATGATACAGGCTCAAAAAGATTTGGCAGAAATGTCTAATTTATCTGATCGGGTCATCACAAATGATGATGACCTTTTTCAGGAGTTAAGTATGATCCAAAGGAAACTATGTCAAATTTCTGAATTAAAATCTCATTTTCTTCAGAGATATGAGGATATATTGGATGAGCAACACAGACTAGAAACTCAATTATGCGTGTTTCAGAATGAGATGCTCCATAGTTTCGAATTATGCTTTCGATATTATAAGACCAAAAAGAAGGGCTTTAAATAGCCCTATCTTTTTCTAACTTTAATTTACATCTTGTGAGAATCAAAGTTTCATATAGCTTTTTATCTGACTTTAAGGCTTTAGTTAGTAGGTTATCCCACTCTTCAGAGGATAATTTATTAAGGTTATATGGGTCAAAGCCCATTTGTTCGATTGAAAGTATGTAAGACTTAATGAGACTCATTATGGAATAGTAAATATATTATTAATATATCATAACAGATTGACAATGACATTATATATATACTATTATTAATAATGAGTTCACTTATCCTAATTTTATGACTCAACATGATAGAGACTTTCAAAAAGTCTTACAAGCTCTAACTGTCTTTGATAAGAAATTATCAACTTTAGAAGATGTTGTTAGGCAATTAGCAGAAGCTAATGTTAACTACGCAACGAGCCAACAAGAATTAAACAAAGAACAATCTGAATTAAACAGAGATTTAGGCGAAGGTATCAAAATGCTTGGAGATAACCTCGCTGAAGTCATTAAATTTTTACAAAAAATAGGAGGTAACAACTAATGGGTTTAGATATGTACTTGGAAGGCTCTTTTTCAACAAGAGCATATATACAACCTACCGATCAGCAATATGCTGATATGAGGGAAGGTAAGGAAGTTACAGTTGAAAAATCACAAGCATTAATAGATGCTCTTAGTACTATTGGTTTTGAAGACGCTCCAATAGAACATCAGTATAATCACATGACTTATGTTTTTCCTATTATTACTTGGAGAAAAGCAAATGCTATACATAAGTTTTTTGTTGATACTTGTCAAGATGGAAATGACAACTGCGAGCGTCACTGGGTTTCAAGAGAAAATTTAGAAGAATTACTTGAAACTATTAATACAATTCTTGCAGTTAAAACACCAGTTGCAAGAAGAACAAAAGCAGAAGAGTTATTGCCTACTGATATTGAAGGTTGTTTCTTTGGTTCAGAAGATTATGACGATTGGTACTTTCAAGATTTAAAACGTACCAAAAGTATTCTTGAAAAAGTTTTTGAATACGAAGAAAACGCAGAAGCAGGAAAATGCTTTGATAACTTCTATTATCAATCATCTTGGTAAAAATTATGAAATTAGACTTATTAGATTTATACGATCTTTTATCTAAAGATCAAAAAGAAGAAATTGCTTGCATTTTTATGGAAGCAATGACAAGTCACGACATTTTCCCTGAAATATGGGAAATGTCTTTACAAGCTCACGTTTTTTCATACAAGGAGGAGCAATGAGCCACCCTGTAAATGATGAAATTCTTGAAAACTTATACGAACAAGTTTGTGAAGAATACCCCGATCTACCAGCTATTGAGCAAGTTAGATTGGCTGAAGAACTATTCGAGGATTTATGCCAATGAACGAACCAAAAGAAAAAACTTATACAGTCCTTTGGGGAATGTGTAATGCTACTTACTATGTAGTAAAAGCTAAAGATGAAGATGAAGCAGTTGATAGATCAGGGTATAATTATGACCCTGATGAAGAGTGGGCAGTTGAAACTTACGAAAATGGCCTTGTAGTTGAAAACTGCCATTGGGCTGAAACAACCTGCGAAGACGAGGAGGAGGAAGATGATTAAACAGCAATATGTGATGCAATTCACAACATCAACTGATTACTACCAAAAATTTGAAATATCCTTTGATGATTTTTGGGAGGATTATTGTAAAGAAGCTGATTTTGACGAAGAAGAGTCTGACCTTTCAAATTGGGATGAAGCTGATCTTCAAGAAATAGCTTGGGATTTTATTGTTAAAAATCCTGATAAATATAAAGTAGGAGAAGGAGACTACGATAACGAATCTATTATCAATACCTATTTACATAAGATTTAAAAATGAACATAACAGAATCTAGAGATGAAGCCTTTGAAGCAATAGCAGAGATGCTACGCTCCAATGTAAAGAAAACAAAGATAGCTTCTAAACTTGCTGCTGATTATTGCGTAAGCGATAAAACAGTTTACAAGTGGATTACTAAAGTTGAAGAAATGTACGATATAGAACCTATAGAGTCTATTCTTCAACAACAAAAAACTGAGCTAAAATCTGAAATTTATCAGGATTTAATTCGTGATTATCACAAAGCTAAAACCGATAAAGATGATGATTTAAGAAGAAAAATCGGAGCTATATTAAATAATACTTACCTTAAAAAAATTACTTTCAACTGAGAATTTCGCTAGAGAAAATGACTTCCGATCCAATTATTAATCAAGTTGATGAAGAGTTCTCTTTACAACTTACAAAACTAATTAAGAATTACGTTCTTGATTTAGTAAACCATGAAGTAGATGTTATTACTGACTCCGATTGGTTTGATTCAAAAGTACAATCCATTATCGAGGATAACAAATGATTGACAACCCATTACCAGATCAAGTTATGCAGGAGAAAGACACGCTCCAAAAAGAAGCTGACTTTGAAGCCTATTGCAAACTTCATGCAATAGAAATAGCTACACACTATAAAGTATATGCAGCATTGCATGATGACTTTGCAGAGTGGTATCACGATTATATGACTCAAAATCCTGATTCATTCGATCATACTTGTATCCATCTTGATTCTGATTACATAGTCGATTGGTGGGAAGCTGAATCCTACCTTTTTGACGATTTCGATTCACCTTATATAGAGATTAAAAAATGACAAGTAAGTTAGAACAAATTAGAAATGATCTCAATAAATATATTGACGATCAACTTGCTAATGACCCTGCTAGTAGAGATTGGGAGGTCTTTGCATTTGAAGATAAACTTTGCGAAGTTATTGATGAACTTGACTATGTTATCAATTACGACCCAACACCTGAACATCCTTACGATCATTCAGGTGGAGAACCTCCTATCTCAGCAGAAGAACGTGATCGTAATTCTCTAGATAGCAAAAGAGAATCTCATTCTCATAGATACTATTCACACAACTGGTAATTTATTATGACTAAATACATTGTTGCTACACATTCAATTACATATAAATATGTTCAAGCTGATTCATCAGAAGAAGCTAAAGAAATTGCTTTATGCGAACCAGTAAATGAACTTGAGGAATATGTAGAAGTAGAAGAAGATGAGGAGGATTGGGTATGACTATGGAATGTAAACCTATTAATCTTTTTGATAAACAAATCTGTGTAGATTGCAACCTACCCTGCCATTTTGGTTCGGGTAGATTTGTTAACAGATATTCCGTCTACAATGATGATGTAGAAGGTTGGAGGTGCGGAGACTGTGCAGCAGAAGTTGATGCAATGTTGGAGGAAATGAACGAAGATTATGCCTAAAGGTAAATACTACGAATATCAAATCAAACGTTCCGCACTAGATCAGGACTATCTTTCTGGTAATATTGATGACTTTCAATATGCCAGAGAATCTCTTGACCTAGACTTGGAATACGAACCATATATCTTAGCTCAAACTATCAATAGCGAAGTCGCTAAAAAACAACATGAAAAAGACTAACAACTGGGGAATAAATTTTCCTGAAAATCCTTACGAAGGTCAGATTTTTTATTACCCTCGTACTCAAGATACTTTTACTTATGTCGTTCCTAAAAATCAATCAGGTTCAGGAGAGTGGGTTATGGTTACTTATCAAGACTTTACTTCAAACCGCAACTAATAAATCTTTCTTTACCATATCTTGAAATTCTGCAACCTTTTCCTTAAATAACGCACCACAACCTATCAACTCCATAGCTGTTACCCAACGAAGCTGTAATCCGTTCTTCCTTATTATACATATCAATCCTCTTTTTGCTCTAACTCCAGTTTTTTCATACAATCCCTCGT
>VTLG01017114.1_pt1 | contig 12026 bp, 15 predicted proteins | sample 4694571 | NCBI WGS metagenome assembly VTLG01 (sample SAMN12604809, study PRJNA352737) | marine metagenome | biome: ENVO:00000447; feature: ENVO:00000209|ENVO:00000569|ENVO:01000036; material: ENVO:00002151; isolation source: viral sequences binned using virsorter ... | reverse complement strand
AGATGACTATGACGCTGATTTAGAATTAGAATTATGGTTAGCAGAATTAGATGAATGGGATTGTGATTGGTATGGATATTATTGGGACAAGGCAAATCAATCTTGTGGTACAGAATGGGTTGATAATAGTGGTTCAGAAACACAAATAACAACAAGTGGTGAGATACTTAACTATACAACTGGTGAGATTACACAAACAGTTACTACTACAGATGGACTTACAGGTGCAACATCTTCTACAACACTAACAGGACGATATACAACAGGTGGTAACGAACATAATGCTACTGCTACAACAGATGGTGACTATACGATACTGGATAGAGATAATGACAATCACAGAGCATATGTGAAGTCTGAAACTGCTGAAGATAATGATATTCAAATTATGCAAGATATGGAAACACAAAACCTTATCATTGACAGTTCTGCTTCAACACACCCTACAGTTACTATCATACAAACTGACTAAATATAACTGTTATGAAAATACTGACCAGTACTTGGGCAGTAGTCGTAACGGTGATTATATTAATCGGATTGAAGTTTTATAATCCCTTACCTCTACAATCCCTACAATTAAAAACATTTGATTACTACCAGACTTTTGGAACGCAATATGATTCCAAGAGTTTAGTCCTGTTGGACATTTCAGATGAAGCATTAGACAGTAAAGGACAATGGCCATGGAAAAGAACTATCATAGGTCGTGCCATTGTGGATGCCTATAAGAATGGTGCGGCATTAGTTGTATTGCAGTTAGTCTTTACACAAAAGGACAGATTGGGTGGTGATGATACTTTTCTTAAAATGATAACGAAGTATCCTGTCATACTTACTGAAACAAAAGACGCCAAGAATTTATTAAGTATTCAACGAAAGGCATTAGCAATAGGTGATGTGGAAGTACCCATTGATGTTGATGGTACAATACGAAAATTACCGATTGACAATTCTGTCCCATCTGTTATAATGCAAGTCATTAAGTTTCCCATACCTAAACAAGATAATATATGGGTTGATTTCAGACACCATATCCCAAGAGTAGATTATACTGACAAGGACTGGTCATCTATGAAGGGTAAGATTGTATTCATAGGGACAACTTTCAAGGGGTCAACATTTGTATTGACACCCAATGGGTTGAAGAATACACACGAAATAATGGCAATTGGTACAGAAACTTTACTATCAAAGAAGTTTATTAGTAGACCTGATTGGATCAACATACTAGAATGGTCACTTATCATTGGAAGTAGTATCATATTTTTACTGTTGATACCTCGTCTAGGAGTGTTCTGGTCGATTGTGCCGTGGGTATTATACACCGTTTCAGTTGTCTTGTCAAGCTTTTATTTGTTCAATACCTTTTTATACTTGACAAACTGGTTGTATCCTGTTATAGTGGGTTTCATAGTCTTTTCCCACCTCATATACAACAACTTTAGTAGGGAAAATAGACTCAAACTTCAGATTAAGAAACAATTTGAACACTATCTAGCACCTGAAATGGTGAAAAAACTCCAGAAGAACCCAGCATTACTAAAACTAGGAGGAGACTTGAGGATCCTCACTTTCCTGTTTTCAGATATACGAGGATTTACTCCCATATCCGAGAAGTATAAATCGAATCCGCAGGGTCTTACCGAATTGATAAACAAGTTCTTAACACCGATGACCGATATCATATTGAAACATGGCGGAACGGTAGACAAATATATGGGCGATTGTATTATGGCATTTTGGAATGCTCCATTGGACTGTCCGAATCATCAGCAAATGGCAATCATCTCAGCAAGAGAGATGAAGAGGAAATTAATACGGATGAATATCAAGGAAGAATTTGGTCAAGAATTAAAAATTGGCATCGGCATAAACACAGGTGAGGCAGTTGTAGGTAATATGGGAAGTGAACAGCGATTTGATTATTCAGTATTGGGAGATGCCGTGAACCTTGCGAGTCGGTTGGAAGGTATCAGTAAAAACTATGATACAACAATAATCATTGGTGAGGACACATATAAATCAGTAAAAGACAAGTTTAAATTTAGAAAATTAGGTGATGTTCAAGTGAAAGGAAAGTCAAACAAGGTTGCAATCTATTCAATAAATTAATATAAATAGTATTATGGCAACAGTATTCGATAAAATACTTGATAGTACAACGGGACCAAAAGCATATGATTGGTACAGGAAACAGGTTCGTTCAATGACAACGCCTGGTGCTAGGTCATTAATTAATGCAGGTAAAGCAACAATGCGACCAAAGTATGGGGTGATGAATTTGTTTGGGTATGACCCTAAGCATAAAGCAACACTACCTTACTATGATAGATTTCCATTGATATTTCCTATTGAACCTGCAAAGGGTGGGTTCTATGGTTGTAATTTTCACTATTTGCCATACGGAACAAGGGTTGCATTTTTAAGACGGTTATCTGAATTTGCATCCGACAAGAGATATGATACAAGAACACGATATAAGTTTAACTTTAATGCATTACGGAACAACCCACATATGAAAAAGACAACAAAGCATTATTTATGGAACCATGTGAGAACATCATTTTTAAATATTATGGCAGATGAAATGCCTATTGCAATATTTTTACCAGTTGCAAGATTTGTGGGTGCAAGTGAACAGGCAGTCTGGAGGAGAGCATAATGGCAATTTTTAGACAAGGTGTAAAAGTAGGACCATTTGATATCAGATTAGGTTTTCCTAGAGATAAGAGTTTAGTAAATGTTGATAAGGATCCTAGATTAAGCCAGCGAGCAAATACAGAAAATACTATTGGTCGTTTCCGTGCTATGATGGCCAAAGCAGAAGGTTATGCAAGAAAAGCTAGATTTGCTGTAAGGATATTTCCACCAGGAAAGCTTTCAGAATTAGCAGGTTTAAAGACGGGTGGAACTACTAAACCAGGAACATCTGGTGGGGCTCAACCAACAAATCCTGATGCTGCTACAATGCAACAGTTATGGGTATCAATGGGTAAACAGATTAATATTCATTGTGATGGTGTTCAAATGCCAGGACACGATTTAAATTCACAGAAGGTTCAATATTTTGGTCCTGCACGGGAACAAGTTACTAGTCATGGATATGAAGGAACGATACCTATGACTTTTTATGCAGACAAGTATTTAAGAGAAAGACACTTTTTTGAAATGTGGCAAAAAATGTGTGTTAATAATATAACACACAAGGCAGGATACTATGATGATTATATTGGTAAATTACAGGTATTTCAATTAGGTTCATTAGACGGAGCAGGCGATAGGGATGTACCAACTTATGGCATTGAGTGTACAGAAGTTTATCCTACAAAAATTTCTCAAATGGAATACAATTATTCATATTCAAGTCAAATCGTTAAAGTAACTGTTGATATGCAATACAAACAATGGTACAATATGACAACGGATTCTGTTAATGGTATGACATTTGGTGCAAGTCAACAAACACTCCATGATGTCAAGCCAGGAAAACAAGGTTGGTTGGATAGATTACCTCCTGAATTAGGAAGAACAGCGAGGAATGTTGTTAACCAAGCAAAAACACAATTACCAATAGGTAGATTAACAAGGGGGAAAATATTTCCACCATTTACATAATTTTTATATAATAAGGAGAATAAATTATGGCGTTACCAAAACTGAATACTCCAACATATGAGTTGGAAATTCCATCTTCGGATGAAAAAATATCATTTAGACCATTCTTGGTAAAAGAAGAAAAGATTTTACTGTTAGCAATGGAGAGTGGTAAACAAGACGATATAATTAGAGCTGTTAAAGATATAGTCAACGAATGTACCTTTAACAAAATAGACATAAGCACTTTGCCTATGTTTGATGTTGAATATATATTTTTGAATATTAGGTCAAAATCTGTGGGAGAAGTTTCTAAACTGAAAATATTATGTCCAGATAGTGGTCCAGAAGATAAGGACAAAGTCTATGCTGATGTTGAAGTCAATTTAGAAGATGTAAAGGTCCAAGTTGAAGATGACCACACAAATAAAATTGACCTAGGAAATGATATGGGTATGATTATGAGATATCCAACAATTGATTCTTTTAAAGATACTGGAATAACAAATATTACTGCTTCAAATATGTTAGATGTTATAAGCACTTGCATATTGCAGATATTTGAAAAGAAAGGTGAAAAGGTCTATGAAACAGCAGACCAAACTCAAAAAGAAGTGAATGATTTTATAGAATCAATGAATACAAAACAATTTCAAGATGTTCAGAAGTTTTTTGATACTATGCCTAAATTAAAGCATACAATTAAGGTAAAGAATCCAAAAACAAAGAAAACAAGTGAAGTTATATTAACTGGACTAAACGATTTTTTCGCCTAGCCCTTTCACACAATAGTTTAGAGAATTATTATGAAACAAATTTTCAACTTATGCAACATCATAACTATTCTTTAAGTGATTTAGATAATATGATGCCGTGGGAAAGGGAAATATATGTTCAAATGTTGATTGACCATATAAAAGAAGAAAACAGAAAAAGGGAAGAACAACAAAGGCAACAAAAATGAAAACAGTAACAAGTGAACAAGTAGATAGATGGCGAATAGTTCCAAGACTATTCATTTGTCTATATGGGTTAGCATTTTTTAGAACAACAGAATGGTTTATGGCATTACCTGAACCAACAAATGCACAATCAGCATTCATATCAGTAATTGTGGGTGCAGGTGCGGCATGGTTTGGGTTATATGTGAGTTCAGGTAAATCAAGTGTAACCGTTGAAAGTAAGAAACAAGTATTAAACGAGGATGTAGGATAAGATGCCTTTTGAAAAATCAGGACGATACGGAGCACCACAAGTGGCAACTGCTGCTCCAATAGCATTATCAATGGACGCTAAATTCACGATAATGACAGTAGGTATTTTATCAATACAACAAGGGGTTCATGGTATGCTAAGTATTCTCAAGGATTCTTTTAATCTTGAAAAATTAGCAGAACAACGAGAGAAACTTGCTGCTCGTGATGCCAAACTTAAAGCTGGTGAAACACAAGCGGCACCAAAGTCGGATACAGGAAAAACAGCTGCAATGGATTTAAGTGGCATGCTTGGAGGTCTTGGAAAAGCAGCATCAGGTCCTTGGGGGAAAGTGGCTCTATTGGTTGGTGCATTATCTGGATTGTTTTTACTTTCTGATAAAATCGTACCAATAATTGCAGGTATAGTAGGATTTGTAAAAACTAAATTCATCCCTGGCATGAAAGATTTACACGAAACGATAATGTCTACTGATACTGGTTATCTTGGTATAACTGGTGCAGCAGGTCTTACAGGTGTTGCATTTACAGCACTTAAAACATTTTTCACAACAACAGGTACTAAATTAACTAAAGCAGTTTCTGATATATGGGGTAAAGCAGGTACTGGTAAATTCTTAAAAGGTGATACTCTTAAAATAACTGGAAAAGCAAGTGATACGATTTCTGACTTTATGGCAGGTGTCAAGAATATTATGACTAGTGTTAAAAATGCATTTCCAAGTACTATAAAAGCAGGATTCAAGAATGTGGGTAAATGGTTAGGTAGTATTGGTAAGTTTGTTAAAAATTTATTCAGTTCAATGGTAGGAATAGCAAATACAACTTTAAAATTATTACCTGGAGCAAAATCAATTATTAGATTTGGCGCTCAGTTTGCAAAATTCTTTGGTCCATTAGGACTTATTCTTCAAGCCGTTATTGGTGTCTTTTCTGCTGTCAAGGGTGCAGTTGAAGGATACAAAGAAGGTGGAGTTATGGGTGCCATTACTGGTGCTATGACGGGATTATGGGATGGTCTTGTTGGAAGTGTCTTGAATATGATTACTTCTGTTCTTTCTTGGATATTAGACAAGTTGGGATTAGACAAAGCAGCAGAATGGTTAGGTAAATTAGATTTTTCAGCAGACAGTATTATAAACTTCTTTACTGTAACAATACCAGGATATATTAAGGATATAGCAGCTTTCTTTACGAATCTATTTCCTGATTGGGAAGGTCTTAAAGCAGTATTCGTATCTGCATTGAATTTTACTGGTGCTATAGGGTGGTTATGGAGTAAGATTAAAGAACCACTTACAGGTCTCATATCTTGGTTTGGTGATTTACTTCCTAGTTGGGAAAGTATCAAAACAGGTTTCCTAATAGCATTAGTGCCTGGTGGCGCATTAGTTTGGTTATGGAGTAAGATTAAAGAACCACTTACAGGTCTTATAAGTTGGTTTGGTGAATTACTTCCTAGTTGGGAAACTATAAAAGTAGGTTTACTAACTGCTTTAGAATATCATCCAGCAGTTTGGTTATGGAATAAAATTAAGGAACCACTTTCAGGTCTTGTAGCTTGGTTCGGTACTCTACTTCCTAGTTGGGATGATGTAAAAGCAAAATTTGGTGAATGGGCAAATTTTAGTTTTGGAGATTGGTTAGGAGGAAAAATAGGTAGTTTAATAGAAAGAGTTGTAGGTGTTTTTAAAATGGTAGTTAATGGCTTAAAATCAGGAGTGAATTGGGTTATAGATAAAGCAAATTTCTTGATACCTGGTACGAAATGGGATATTCCTAAATTTACAATAGATGAATCAACTGATTTTGCTGCTGAAGATACTACTAAATTACCTAAATTTACAACTACTGGCGGGAGTGTAAGCGCTGCGAATCTTGAGGCAGAAGCAGAACGAAAAGCAGCAATGGAAGGTGCTATGACCACTCAAGGTCAAACAATAATTCAAAATAATGCTAAAGCAGGTGACCAAGCAAATATAACTACAGTTTCTAGTGCTGATTTGAGTTCAGAGCATACAGATTCTACTCAACAGCATTTGTTATCAAAATTACCTTGGGAAAGATAATATGGATATAGTAGAAGTATTTGGATTGTTAATGAAGATGTGGCCACTATTCTTGGGGTTCATTACATTGGTGATAGTCCTTGCAAAAATGCATGGTGATATAATCGTATTGAAAGAAAAAGTGAAAGTCGCATTTGACCTCATTAACAATCTGAATAAGAAATGACAAATAAACCTTTTTATAATATAGGATATATAATAGGCACACTTATACTTTGCTATTGGATATATTGGTTCTCATATTGGTGCATTAACCTTTTTGCTTGAGTTGTTTCTCCGTCCAAATATCAAAAGAAATATCTCTCTTATCACACCATTTTCTTGCAGAAGCAAACTTATCACGATTCATTTGATACGCCTTCATCTCCCACAATACAGTTGACTTCCTTTTACCTTGTGTACGAACAGGAGGTCGTAATTCTTTAGAGGGTTTGACTTCCACAAGATGAGTCTTTTCCTCACCATTAGTCGTTTTAACCTTAATCAGAAAATCAGGATAGTATCTACGGACTGTCTTTGTGGCAGTATCATAATAGGGTATTGCTAACTCCTCACTTGACCATTTCAGAACACTTGCATTACCATCAAAATATTTCATACATCTTCGTTCCCACATTGAACGGTAGACAATATTATTCACATTACCCATATACTTGTTTGGGTTCTCTGGTGTATATTTACCTTTGTATTTTATCGGTCTATCTCTCATTGTCATATAAATAGTTATAACAATATTTATTAGGAAACAACATCAATGGGTAATTTAATTAACGCTCTCAACTCACTTAAATCCAACATCTTTGGCAGTAAAGGTCAAGGTGGATACAGTTATGGAACTGGAACTGCATTAGCGAGAAAGACAGCAATAGAGTTAGCAGATACAAATCCATTATCCCCTATGGAGGGTGATCCATTTGCTTTTTCTAGTATATTTTATCCTAGAGATATGGCCAATAATATGCAGAATGGTCATTATATGTTATTTTATATCAATGTTCAAGACAAGACAAGATACACATATCGAAGTGGTGATGGAAAGGGTACAACAGTTGGTGGTAAAATTGTAACCTCTGGTTATAAAACAGAAGTTTTAGGACCAGGTGGAAATGTAAAAGTAACAGAAGATCCTAATGCTGATACAATTCAACAAGGTTCAACAATGGCACCATCCTACGCTCAAGGGTTGGTGGATGCAGGTATTGGATCAAACCTTGATAGTGATAGTGTTGATTTAGCAATTGCATCCAGAGGTCCTAAAACTGGGATGTCTAGTTATCTTAATACAACAACAAGAATTTCTGATTCCATTGCATTATATTTACCCCCTAATGTAAAAGATGATTTATCTGTAACTTATCAAGAGTCACGAACAGGTATGTTGGGATTTCTTGCTGCTTCGGGTGCTGGTATAGGTAAAGCATGGAATGAAAATGATTTTGAACGAATAGCTAAAATAGGAGTTGGTGCTGCAAAGGGTTTCCTTGACAATGCTGCAAAAGAAGCAGCATTAGGATTGGCAGAATTTGTATCATCAGCAGAAGGTGGTAAAGAACTGTTCAACAAAGCATTTGCTCGAGCAGATAATCCTTATATGGAAGTATTATTTGATAAACCGAATTTAAGAAATTTTACATATAGTTTTACATTTGCACCTCGCAATACAGATGAAAGGGATGATGTCCAGAAGATTATTCGTATGTTCAGATTTCATATGTCACCCGAATTAAGAGCAGACCATAATAGATTTATGACACTTCCATCAGAATTTGATATCCACTATATGTATCAAGCAGCAGATGGTAAGGCAAGTGAAAATGATTATTACAATAAGATTTCAACTTGTGTCCTAACGGATTGTAAAGTAGATTACACACCTGATGGTGTAAAGTCATTTGAGGATGGTTCGCCAACACAAATTAAGATGGATTTAACTTTCCAAGAAACAGAAATGATGACAAAGGGAAGGATAGACGAGGGTTACTAATATGTATTTTTCTAATTTTCCATTAATGGCATACAGTATAAAGGGCGACAAAATATACAAACTTGTTCCTGATATATTAAGGCGTGTTAAATTGCGAGCAAATATCAAAAATGGTATGTTTATGTTTGATAACTATGATGTGAAAGAGGGAGAAACACCTGAAATAGTAGCGTTTAAATGGTTTGGTGACACAGAATATCATTGGGTTGTATTGATGACAAATAATATAACAGACCGATACTATGAATGGCCGCTAACACAACCACAGTTTCAATTACATTTGGAAGACAAGTATGGCGTTGGGAGTATTGACTCTACACACCATTATGAAATATCACAAACAAGTGGTCCAACCACTTCAAGGGACTATTCACATTTAGTGGAAGTTAATTCAGATGCTTCAGGTGCAACAGCAATCACTAATAGGGAATACGAACAAAGGGAACAAGACCGTATAAGACAAATCAGATTACTGGATAGACGATATCTAGGTGCATTTGTAGAAGAATTTGAACGATTAATACAGGCAGTTTAATATGGCAGGTCCACACGCTTCAGATAAATTAGAATTTGCTGGTGATTACAACCTCAGCAATATATTCATCATAGGTTATGATGGCAAACCTGTAGACATTAAGAAAATGGTACAGGAACTTAATATCTACGAAGGTATTTACAAAAATGCTATTACAGGTTCAGTAGTTATAACAGACGCCCAAAATCTCATTTCAAAAATGCCTCTACAAGGCACAGAACGAATCGCCTTTAAGTTATCTACACCAGGTGCAAAGGGTGAGGATGCCATAGATATGTCCGAAGAGTCGGGACATCCAATGTATATCTACAAATTAACAAATAGAAAACAAATATCTGAAGGAATCCTACTCTACACATTACATTTTTGTTCAAGGGAAATGTTTCGTAACATAAGAACCAGAGTAAGTCAAGCGTATACTGGTCCATTACACCAATCAGTTGTGAAAATCTTTAAAGATGAAGCGTACCTTGACAGTAAAAAAATATTGACGGTTGAAGAAACTCGCAACAATGATACTATAGTGGTACCCAATATGCGACCACTTAAAGCTATTGATATGATTGCTGACAAGGCACTTCCTTCAAATACAAAAGGTGCGGGATATCTATTCTATGAAACAACAAAGGGGTTTCATTTTCGCAGTTTTGAGAATTTGTTGACCGACAATGGCGCAAAGCCAAGAGAACCTAAACACGCTTTTGATTATATGGTGCAAAATGTACCAGTTGAAGCTAAAGATAAAGAAGAAAAAGTAATAAAGAATTTACAATCAGTTGAGAAGTATGAATTTATCAACAACTATGATAGTGCTGCTCAACAAGCATTAGGAACATACGCTCAGAATGTCATTACACACAATATATATGATAAGACATTTACTGTAACACCATTTAACTATCACAAGAAATTTGAGAAACTTTACCATACAGACTCAACAGGCATAGGACAGGATAGATTGCGATATCCCATTGTTGATTTGCCAGTTGATTTTGATGAAAAAGGTGTGAGTGAGTATCCTAATAGTGTTATCTCCCTAGAAGGAACAACACAGTATTTACATGGTAAGGATACAGGTGCATTTGGCATTGACCAGGCACTTGATGGAGACACTTATGCTACAAGAAATGCACAGGAAAACGCAATATTAGCAGGGACACGATTAAAACTGACAACAAAGGGTATATCTTGGTTGCAAGCAGGAGATGTCATTTGGTTCTCCATGCGAAGTATTGAACCTAACAAGGAGAAAAAGCCAGGTGGTACCCTTGATGATAAGTTTGCAGGTCGCTACATCATTACAAAATTGCGACATAGGGTTATTAAAACAGACTATAAATGTGTTATAGAGTGTGTAAAGGATGGTGTGATGAGGCATTATGAAACAGGTGCATATAAGAAGTTTCCTGGTAAAACAAATAAGAAAGCACAAATAAGAACATTACGAGGGGGATTTAGTGGACCACATGGTTAAAACACTTTCTATATTATTCACACTACTATTATTCTCATTACCTCTCAAAGCATACGAATTATTGATGTTTTCCGTTAGTAATTGCATATATTGTATAGCATTTAACGAACAGGTCGTACCTGAATATAATGAAACAGAATATGCAGAAACCCTTCCATTGACTATCATAGACAATGAGAACATACCCGAATGGTTCACAAACGCATATGAAAAGGGTGATATCAAGAAAATCAAGGGAACTCCGACATTTATCATATTTGACAAGGAAAGTCAAGCAGAAATTGACCGAATCGTTGGATATAATGGAAAAGAGTGGTTTTATGAGAAAATCGCCTATTGGGTCAAGCATTACGAAGAATACTACGGACAATAACGCATAAGCCCAACGCATATCTCCAACGCACACGCATCCTTCCAACGCATACCTCTTCCAACGCATATTCATAAACGCATAAGCATATAGCCAAACGCATACTCAATATATCCCTTATAAACCCTTAAACGCATATACCTTATAAACGCATCCGCCAACGCATATAGGAGATACCTAAACGCATATAGAAACGCAAACGCATATACTCAAACGCATATCATATTCCACAACGCATCCCGCTGTTTTTCATCCATAACCAATATCTCTCATACCATACAGACAATACAAGAATTTTTTCCTGTAGCATGTCCTTTTTCAACAGCCTATACACCTCCAGGACTCCTCCCAATAGTTCAAATGGAGACCTCTCCACCATATTCAGAATTACACCTTATTCATTATAAATAGTAACAAGATGGAAGAACACGAACAATTTAAAAGAAAAGAAGATATCAGACTATTAGATAATTTTGATTGGGCAGCGTTGGGTATAGCAGCCTGCGGTGTTGTTCTATTCATACACTTAATAATTAACTACAGAGGAATATAATAATATGTCGAAATGTAATATGTGTAACCATGAGTGTCATTGTAAGAATAAGAAAAAGGGTAAGGACAATGACAAATGCGAAAATAAAAACTGCCATTGTATAAGTTGTTACTGTGGTGGAGGCGATGGTGGAGAAGAGAGTGACGGATAATCTATGTATGGAGTGTGGTCATCAATGCCATTGTGCAGATGATGGAAACTGTGATTGTGTGATAGAAATGTACCAAGAT
>VTLG01010158.1_pt1 | contig 12028 bp, 12 predicted proteins | sample 4694571 | NCBI WGS metagenome assembly VTLG01 (sample SAMN12604809, study PRJNA352737) | marine metagenome | biome: ENVO:00000447; feature: ENVO:00000209|ENVO:00000569|ENVO:01000036; material: ENVO:00002151; isolation source: viral sequences binned using virsorter ... | reverse complement strand
GTTTTCCAGAGCAACAGTTAGGAACATATCAAGGTTTTGTTTCTGGTGCTTCACCATTTTTAAGAACAACACAAACTACAATGGGACCACAACAGTTTCAACCTAGTCCTATAGCTAGTGCATTAGGGACTATTGGAACAGGTCTTGGAACTTTTAAAGCTGCACAAGATTTAAATTTATTTTCTAAAGAGGGAGGCCCTGTTATACCTGCAGAAGAAGGCACACCTGGTGGTCTAAGAGGTATTATGATAAAAATAATACGAGCACAAAGAGGTAAAGGTGGAGACCCAAGAAGTAAAAGAGCTGAAAGAGAAAGAACACAAATGCAACAAGAAGAAGTAACTAGAATGTTAGAAGAGATGGATATGAAAGCTGGTGGTCTTATTGATTTACCTATCCTTAGAAAAGAAGAAGGCGGTGAGTTTAATGTTCCTGGAGTTCGTTTTACACCAGAGGGTGAAATGGTTGGTGAGTATGATGAAGAGACTGGTAGATTTTTTAAAAGCCCTGGTGAAAAGTTAGCATTTATTCAATCTGGTGAATATTCTAAAATGAAAAAAGAAATGGATGATAAAGAAGAGGCAGGTGCTAAAAGACAAGTTATGAGAGATGAACAGATAGAGGCCAATAAACTAAATAAAGAAGTTCCTATGTTTATAGATGATAATACAAGCACTGCTGATGACACAGATGTAATGTCACTTTATAAAAAATTATTAGCTGGTGATGAAGCATCAAAAGCTGCTCTTGAAGAAAAACAAACTTTAACTGGAGAATTTGCTAAGTCATTAAAACAATTAGGAGAAACAGAACAAGAAGGTTTAAAACAAGAAAGAGAACAATTAAAAAAAGATAAAGCTATAGATTTTATTATGGGTGTTTCTAAAGGTTTATTAAAAGGAGGCACAAGAGGTGGTTTACTTGCAGACTTAACTAGAGGTGGTGAAGAAGGAGTAGAAGCTGTTAAAGAATATAGTGATAAGTTTAGACAGTTAGGTAGAGAAGAAAGAGCTTTAGCTAGAAATTTATTAAATGACCAGTTTAGTGCCGCAATGGAAAAATTAAATATTCAACTTGAAAAGGGTGAAATAGATAGAAAAACATATGAAAGTCGTTTACAATTATTACAAGTAAATAAACAAGTATCTGATGAAACAAATGCTAGAATAATACAGTCCATGAATTTAAGTACAGATGTAATTAATAATTTTAAACAAATAGGAGATGAAGATTTAGCTCTTAAAACATTAGATTCATATTATAAAGATGGCACAGGTCCTATGTTAAAGGAAGATTATGATACTGCTAGAGCAGTTATAACTGGTGAAAAAAAAGTAGAACAAACACCTGTAGAAGGAAGTCCAGTTGCTGAAAATCTTGGTGACTTTAGTGAACAAGAAATAACAGTAGATTAATATGAAAAATAAAATTACTTATGACTCTTTAATGAGAGATGATGAATTTTTACGTGATGCTTATAAATCATTACGTGCACAGGGTATTAATGTTAGTAAGAAAAGAGGAGACATTTTAGATAGGTTTCTTACTAATAAAAGATATTTTGATACAAACCTTGCATCTACATTTGTTATTGGTGATGAAGTAAAAGGAATGTCTGAGGCTAATAAAAAATCTTATGCTAGAGCTGTAGACAAAGTAGAACAACTTCCAACTATAGGTAAAGCTGGTGCTGCACCTACATCTGATTTAATTAAAGATTATCTTGTAGCAGGAATTACTGACCCAACAAATTTAATATCTGTACTAGCTGGTGCATTTACATTTGGTGCTGGAGGTGCCGCTGTTCAAGCTGGTAAAGAAACAGCAAAACAAGGTATAAAAAATTTAGTAAAAACTAAAATAAAAAATACTGTAGGTGCTAAAAATTTAAAAGCTGTTGGTAAAACTTTATTAGCAGAAGGAGCTATTGCTGGTGTTGGTGGTGGAGCACAAGCATTAAAAGCACAAGATGTTGATATGGCAATAGGCAGAAGAAAAAAAGGTGATTTTGATTTTGTACAGGCAGGACAACAAGCACTTATAGAAGGTATTGCAAGTCCGGTTGCTGGTTTCACATTAGCTGGTATAGGTAAAGCAGGTATTGAAAGTGTTAAAGGTGTAGGTAGAATAACTGGTAAAGGTTTAGAAAAAACTAAAATAGGTAGAGGTGCATTAAAAGCTGGTGAACAAGCCGCACAATATATTAATTCAAGAAAAAATTATTTACTCCCTTTTGGAGGAGTAGATGATGTTACTCAAAGAAATTTTGAAATAGGTCGTGCTATATTTAAAGATATCAAAGCAGAGACAGAAAATGTTATTGATGATATTAGAATAAATGAAAAACGATTTATAAAAGGTGATGCTATTAAAAGAGATTTAGTAAATGATGCTATGGAAGGCAATACAGCACAGTTACAAAAACTTCAAGAAGCAGATGAAAGAATGTATAACTCTGTTAAAAAGTTTGTAGATTTAAGAAAAAAAGTATATGATAGAGTGTTTAAATATGTAGACCCACAAAGTGAAAAAGTACAAAGTATATATAAGATAGACCCTGACAACTACATGAAAAGAATATTTGCTAGGAGTCAAAATAGAGGCACAAAAATGCCTTTTAAATTTTGGAAAAAGTATGAAGCCAACGAAAACTACATGAGAGAGTTAGTAGAAGAAATAAAAAGAGACCCAGAATTACAGGTTCAATTTGGTATTCGTGATGGTGTTGTAGATGATGTTACTAAAAAAGTAGAATCAGTTGGTGATTTAAAAGATAATTTTAAACCAACTAGAGAAGGTGAGATTGACATAGGTGAGCAAAATAAACGTATAGAAAGATTTGCAGAAAGAAGAATATATGATACGTTTTATCCTAGACCTGGAGATAAACAAACACTATTAGGTGGATTAAAAAAAAGAAAAGATATAAACCCTATTTTACAAAAAATATGGGGTGTAAATTATAGTCCTGCAGTTAGAGCAGCAGAAACTATAGGTGCTATCACAGAACCTGTTGGTGATGTTTTAATGGCCGACCAAATAGCTAAAAGTTTAAAAGGTAGAGGTATAGGTGTTCAAGCAAAAAGTTTAGCAGATGCACAAACTCTTAGACCTGATGAAGATTTAGTACCTTTAGTAGGAACAAAAGATGATGTAGATGTAGGAATACAATTAAAAAGAAATGATGTTTTTGCTCCAGAGTTAGGTCAAATATTTGTTCCAAGAGATGTAGCACAAAAAATAAGAACATTAACAGATACTAAACCTGTATTTGGTAATGCATATATAGGCAGTTTATTTTCTGGTGCTAATGGTTATCTTAAAAAAGGTGTAACAGTTTACAATCCTTTTGGACATATTCGTAATATTATGGGAGTGCCACAGTATGTTGTTGCCTCTGGTAATTTAAAAGCTATACCTAAATATGCAAGTAATTATATTTTTGGTGGTAAAGTTAATAGAAAAAAAATTGATGAGATTGCAAGCAGATTAGGTGTTACCGCTACTAATGTTGAAATAGGACAAATATTAGGAAGACTAGCTGATGCTAGAAAAATAGAAGATGAAAAAGGTTTAGCTGGTTTTTTAGGTAGAAGATTTTTAGATTTGACTTCTGGTTTTATGTCTGCTGCAGAAAGAACAGGTCCAGGTAAAAGACTTTCTAGAAGAGCAGAAAGATTATATACTGGAACAGATGATGGTGGTAAAATTATGACTCTATTAAGTGAAAGAGGCAGAGCACAAGATATATTTGATAATTTAACACCAGAACAACAAGAATTAAAAAGACTTCAATACTCTCAAAACTTTGGAGTAGAGTTACCTAAAAATAAAAAAGACTTTGATAAGTTTGATGATGAAATGTTACTTGAAGAGGCAGCAGGTAAAACATTAAATATAATACCAGTATATGATAGAGTGCCTAAAATATTAGAAAAAATGAGAGACATACCTATAATCGGTGCTTTTACTGCTTTTCCTGCAGAGAACTTACGTAATAAATATAATATATTAAAATTAGGTGCACAAGAATTAAGAGAAGGTTTTGCAACTGGTAATAAAGGTTTAATAAAAGCAGGTGGGCAAAGACTTAGACAACAAATGACAATGGCTGCATTACCTACTATTGCTGCATATACGTATAATCAAGTCGTAGGCACAGATAAAATGGAATCTGCTGTAAGAAAAACACAACCAGAGTGGGCCAAATATCATGCACTACAGATAAGGCCTAAAGGTAAAGATGCAGAAGGTAATGAAACATATGGTGTTACTGATTTATCTTACAATAATCCAGACCAATATGTATTAGATATTATCACACCTTTAATGATGGCAGCAGCTAGTGGTGAAGATGTTGTAGAAAAACTAGATGAGTTATTTCCATATGCTGTAAAGAAAACATTTGAACCTTTTTTAAGTCCATCAATGGCAACAGAATTAGGTTTAAATTTTTTAAATTATGCAAAAGCAGACACAGATGCAGGTAGAATACGACACTTTACTAATTCCTATAAACTAATAGAACCTGGTATTGTAAAGTTATTAAGAGATATAGGTGGAGAAGCTGCAGTAGAAAGTGGTTTAAATATTTTATCTAAAAAACTTAATGGTAGAGGTGAGATTGGAACTAGAGTTAGAAACTCTTTAAACCCATCATATTTTGGTGATACTGCTAAACTAGCTAGGTCTCTTACAGAATTAGGAATACAACCAACAGGAGTTGATAGTCAATTTGCATTAGCATTATATCCTTTTAGATTAGGATTAAAAGAACAAGATTATAAACCTAAAAAACAAATAGGTTTTGCTGTTAGTAATTTAATGAGAAATGCAAATGGAACATTAAAAACTACTACAAAAAATATAAGAGAAGATTTAGGTAATCCTAATGTAACTAGAACTTTGTCATTAAAAGGTGTTATAAAAGATTACAACACAGCATTAGAAGAACAGTTTGCAGCACAACAAGGAGTGTATGAATTAGTAAATGATTTAAAAACATTTATGACTGTTCCACAAATTAGAGCTATATTAAGAGATAAGAAGATAAAAACTGCTGGTGGTTTTTCTAATACAGAAATAGAAAATATTATTGAAGGTAGGTTTACTGTTCCAAGGTTTGATAAAAAAGAACTTGATGAATTAGCTAAACGTAATCCAGCTATAAAACCATATGTTTCTACTATTAGAAAATCATTAAATAAAATAGAAGATATATATTTAGGACAAACATTACAAACAGAATCATTACCAGAGGTAAAAATAGGAGGAAAATAATGGCAGATATGACAATGATATGGAATGCAATACTAACAATGGCAATAGGTGGATTTCTATGGTGGATACGTTCTACGTCTGCTGCTATTAGTAAAGTAAAAGATGAACTGGCAAAAGCTAAAGAACAAATGGCACTAAACTATGCTACCAAAGAAGATGTGAAAGATGATATGTCACAACTCATGCAAAGATTTGATAGACTAGAAAGTAAGATAGATGATATGATTAGAAGGGCAGCCGAGAAGTGACAACTGTTTTTCTACTGGTATTGTATCTTGGCCGAATACAACAAGAAAGCAGTATGATGTTTGCAGATATAAATAGATGTAAATATTTTGCAGCTAGAGTTATGAAACAGCCGGCAAATCCACAAACCAAACAAAAATATACAGCAATATGTAGACCTGTGGAAGTAGATTTAAGTAATCCAAAGGTTAGAGTTTACAGATGAAAGGATATAGAAATGATAGATAGAGGTAGTGGTTCTTATCAAGATGTAGTCGCACCTAAAAAGACTGGTCTAAGTTCTTTATTAGATAAAGCTAAAGGATTTTTACAAGAGGCAGTTCAACAACAAAGAACTAAATCTTTAGCTGAAAGAGAGTTATATGAAGATGCACCTATTGTTAAACCTCAAACAAAAGATATTTCTACTAAATTTTTAGATACAACTACAGAAAATCTTTTAGATAATTTTTTATTACAAAATGAAAATGATAGTTTATTTAGAGCAGGGGATGAAACATTTTCTACTATTTTTGAGGCAACTGGTTCTCCAGAAAGTGATGAAGAAATTGGTTATGGTCATGTAATAAAAGATGAAGAAAAAGAAAAAGGTATATCAGCATTAAGAGAAGATGGTTTACCATATGTCATAAAATATACACCAACTTTAAGACTAAGTAAAAGACAATCTAAAGATGTAGCTAGATTTGATGCAAAAAAATTTAAAAATGAAGCTAAAAATTTATTTAATAAAAAAGCAAAAGAAGCCATAAATAGAGGTGAAGAAGTTGTTATTGATAGTTTTGATAAATTACCAGAAGAAATGCAAAATCTCTTAACTGATTATAAATATAATGGTGCTACACCAAATAAATTATCAACAGCATTAGCTATAGGAGATTATAATACAGCTATTAATGAAGGAACAGATAGAACATATAAAGATGCAGAGAGAACAAAAAGATATTTAGGAAGAAATAGAAATGCTTTTGAAACTTTTTTTGTTCCGGTTTTAAAACGACAAGGGTTTACAAATGAAGAAATTGAAAGTAAAAGAGCTAATCTTCCTAAACCAAATGAAACACCTTCAGAGTTTAGAACTAGAATAGCATCAAGATATCAAGGAGGAATGGTAGATAGAGACCCTTACAAAAGGCAACCACGTTTTATATAACAAAAATTAAGAGGCAAAATGGACCCAGTTACAGCATTTGGTGTGGCTACAACTGCATACAAAACTATTGTAGCAGGATTCAAAGTAGGTAAGCAAGTAGAAAACATGTCTAAAGATTTAGGCAGGTGGATGGGTGCTATACAAGCAGTCAAAGAAGGTCATAATAAAAAGAAAAATAGAATGTTTGGCTCTGTAGAAGAAGAGGCACTAGAAACATTTGCTATGAAGAAGAAAGCTATAGCAATGGAGAATGAACTACGAACATTTGTAAACTATAACTATGGCCCTAATGCTTGGAATGAAGTTATACAAATACAAGCACAAATAAGAAAACAAAAGAAAGAAGCACAAATAGAAGCACAACGAAAGCAACGTCAAGTAGTAGAGAATACTATTATAGGTGGCCTAGTTTTGATGTTTATTTTCTTCGTTGTCTACGTTGTCTACCTTGTTATGACTGTCTAAAAAACCGGCTTGCTGTCCTATCTTAATATAAAAATCTTTACCCATTATTTTAGCTGAATCTACTAGGTCTTGTTCTAATTTTACAGGGTCAGTAGTATCTTCTTTTTCATCTTGTGTACCTCTAATTCTAGAGAGTAACTCCAGTGCTTTTATCGCACTATTCGTATGGCCATTTGCATTGGCATATTCATACTGCTTTTCTATTTCAGATATAACATCTACATCAGTAGTTAAGTTTTGTTCGAGCTCTGTAATCCTTTCGAGAACCTCTTCGCTTTGTAATAACCTGTGCCCTTGTCGTGCTGCATGGTCTTTTGAATACCCAGCAGCTCTCGCAGCTTCTGAAGCATTCCTGTGTAAAACATACGATTGACAAAATCTTTCTTGTTGCTCATTGAGTGCCATTACCTATAGTTACCCATTTCATATTTTTCGTAAACCTTTTCTTCTGTTTCTTCTATAACAGGTTCAGGTATTTCTATTGATAGTTCTGGTTCTTTATTAGGATTTAAACTACTTAAAAACATTGCAAATATTATAGCAAGTATTATAGTTAGTATTATTATATTAGCTTCTTTAGTCATTTTTTGTTTGTCCTTCCTTTGGAAATTTTATTTTACTAAACCATTCTTCATAAGTTTTAGGCACCCATATGTCATGATTAATAGTAGGGTTATCAATTTTTCTACTATCTTTAAATTTTAATTTTACTTGATTGCAAGAATATTGATTATACATGTCCCACAATGGTTCATCTACACTAACTTCAACAATAAATCTTTTCTTCACTTAGTAACTTTTTTATACTTTTCAAAAGTTCTAAGGCTGCCAAGACCAAGCATACCCATCAACACAGTCATTAAGCTACCCATGTCAAACTCTGGTAGTGGTGGTAATGTTGCACCAAATAAAGCTGCAAAAAAAATAATAAATGGAGCTGCGATAAAGTGCCATACCAAGGCAACTCCACACGACCAACCTATGAAGGGCCGCCAACCGGCAACAAATATATTACTAGACTTTGCTTCTTCTTTGTTTATAGCTAACTGTCCTTTAGCTAATTCTTGTGCATGCTTCTCTGCCATTGTAGCTATCTCGTGAGCAAGTTTATTCTTTGCATCTTTATCTTCTATAAACTTACCTATTAACTTTGTAGCAGGTCCTATTAAACTTAGTAGTGCCATGTTACTTCCTTTCTATAAATTTCCATTCTGTTAATGATACTGGTTTATCTGCTTCTTCATCTTCTAACACATCTAAACTATAATGTATATTTAAATGTGGGTGTCTATCACGTAGTTTTAATAACTTATCTGTCCAGTGTTCCGGTGTCTTTATATTTACATGCACGTTTCTACCATCTTTAAATGTCTTTAATGCTTTGTAACAAGCAATAGTTAATAGAACAAACTTTCTAGCATAAGAAAATATCTCTTCTAAAATCCAGTCAACATCTTTTTCATCTATATGTTCTATCACATCTGTGCATAACACTGCATCATATCTACCTTTTGGTAACTTACTATGTTTAGGATAAGCAGGGTCATATAAAGCATGATAATCAAGTTGCCATATCTTATGTAAAGGTTTAGGCAATGTCTGTCCTTTTTTATTTAGTCTCATTAATTTGTATTTTTCATCATCATACAACAAAGCTTTACCACAACCATAATCTAAAATACTTTTAGCACCTTCTTTCATTATAATATTTGACACTGTATTTAAGTGTGTTATTAAACAAATACCATTAAAGTATTTAGGGTCTTTATGTAACTCTTTATATTCTGCTAGTAAGTCTACATAATCTTGTGATGGCTGTTTTCTACTGTGCACGTAACATATCCTGATAATTAGGTAATGTCTCTTTACTTTGAGCACCTTTCCATATCTCTGATACTAACGTATCTTTACCATAAAAATAGTAATTAATACCCATAGTTTTATCAGCAAAAGTTTTTTCACAATCTTGTGCCATTGCTAATAACTCACCGGTGGTCCAGAATGGTTTATCACCAACAGATACTTGAAAATACTTTGGTCTTTTAGGTTCATCATCAGCACCAGTAGTTTCTTTTTTCATATCATCTGTAGGTTCTTTATTTAATGAACATTCAAAACCAAACAAGTGCATATTTCTAAAACCCATAGTATGTAACATACCTATAGCTCTCATAGCTGCACATGTGCCACCGGTAATTAATGTAGCACCAACAGGTAAACCTATATCTTCTCTTATCTTTACTTGATTATTTTTTATTGCATGTTTTCTATCTTCTTCATCTCTTAGAGATTCTGTAAATGCATGCCAACCCCATATGTCTGCTTTCTTGTCCATAAGATAATTAGTAACAGAAGGGTCTGTCATAGATGCAACTAAAAATTTAGTATCTTCATCAAGGTCTTTTAATAAATCTTTTCTCTTAACACCATGTGTGCTTTCGCCTTCTATAGAACGTGGGTCTAATAGTATGCATGCATCTGGTTTAATATTATTAGCAATAAGACCAGGATAAGCATGCTTTACACACATAACCAAAGCTCTTGGGTGTTTATCTAAAACACTTTCTAACTCTTTATAATCTATGTTAGGGCCACCAGATACAATAATAGCATGGTCATTATGTGTTCTACATTTTTGTATAAATTTATCCTTTGGTATTAACTTCATGTTATCTTTGATATTGTTACGAATATAATCTTTAGGTACACAATCTCTAGGATTAACTACAATAGGAACTCTTTGTAAATCTGCTGGTATATTAGGTAAATTTTTATCACTTAACACTATCATAAAATGTGTAAATCCACCATCTTTTACTCTATCACCAGAAGGTAATACATGTTTGCGAATGTCTTTATTACCTTTTAATTTTTCCCATACTTTATTAACACCACAGTATGCATCATTAGGTGCCATCTTATCATCATCTTCTCTAAAATAATGGTCAAGCATTACAATAGGTGACTGCTTTACACAATCATAATCATGAGCTACAGTTTTAATACTATTACCACCACCAATAAGTGCCATATCAAACCAAGCACTTTGGTCTTTTAATATATCTCTTGTATTACCTTTATGTAATTCAAATAGAAAAGTTTTATTTTTATTTTCTTTCATATGCTCTGCAAATTCTTTTAATCTTTGTTGAACTGCAGACATTTTATTATGTGCCTTTGCATTAAACTCTTCATGGTCTGTTTCAATAGTAGCATCTTCAAATAAATCATAACCATGATAAGTAAATGTATCAGTGTAATCAAAAGCAGTTAGTGCCATCTCTATAGCTCTACCACCATTCCATGTGCCAGTTTCTACCACAGTTTTAGGTTTGTATTGTTTCATTATCTGTGATATCTGTTGATATCTATTAGGTTTAATATCAGGAGCAACATTATCTGATAAAGGAAAAGCTCTTTCACCATTACCTTTTCTTATAGCTACTTTGGAAAAGTCTGGTCTACCAGCAAAATGATAAAAGAAATCATTCATAGCACTTATCTGTTCTACTTTCATGCCATGTGCTTGATAGATAGTTAATAATCTAGATAGAATATAATAATCATGCCATTCTCTATATTTAATCATTTCGCCTAGTATATATGCACCACGTAAATCTGCAAGTATATCTACAGTAGGCTGCTTATCTAAATTAAAAGCCATAAAGAAAGGCTCATCAGGATTATAAACTATATCTGCTTTATCATTTAACATAGATAAAACATCTTGTTTAGTTAATCTCTTTTTTAAATAAGAGTCAGCATCAATCCATATTAACCAACCTGCTTCTTTACTTTTTTCTGCTAAATTAAATGCCATCTCTGTTAAGGCAAATACTTTATGTGACCACTTCAATGCATCTAACTTTTCATTGTAAGGTATTTTACCTTCTTCTGTACCATCATGCTCTGCATATCTTTTCATAAAGTCTTCATGGTCTTTTATATCATGTAAACTTTTATAAGTATAATCTGGTAAAGAATATGCATCTATTTTACAATCATGATAGTATGCAGTAAAGTTTATACTTGTATCTAAATTTTCTTTTGTTGAGTTCAATAAATGAACTGCGGTATCTTTTAATATAGTTTCATTAAAACATGTAACTATATTAATTTCTTTCTTCATAGACTCCAAAATTTTTCTCCAATGTTTCTAATGCTTCTTCAGCTTCAGCTAATTGTTTTATTAATACAACAGAATCCTCAACTATTTTAGGATGTTCACCTATTGCTACTGGTTTTTGAAAAGCTAAATCAAGCTGATATAAAGCTTTTGTTCTTTCACCTTCATAATGTGCATGAATAGCTTTGTATAATGTATAATTTAATTCTCTTGTCATTGTATTAAATAGTCCTTTTCTCTTGGTATAATACCTTTCATCTGTAACCATCTGGCATCTTCACACCACTTAACAGCATACCTTCCTTCAGTAGTTCCTCTAGGTTTCCATTTAGCAAACCAAGGCCCACCTGTTGTAAAGTGAACAATCTTTGGTTTCATATCTTCTGGTGAATGTCCATCAAGCCAGTTCCATTCTTCAGGTATTTGACCTATATCTGCTTCTTCATCAGGCAACCATTTAAATGTATGTAACCATCTACCTTTTTCTGTATTAATAGCATCAATACTTAACTTATCTAAGTAGTGGTGTTCATTATTAAACATCATAAGACTAGACCAGTTCTTCATATGATAAGGTTCTTGTGCTTGACCATCCATTTTTACACCTTTTTCAGGTGCATACTTGTGATGTACTGCCCACACAGGATAGTAACTATCTCTACACATATCAAATAATTCTGTGATATCTCCGTAACAATACATATCACAATCCATATACAAAGATAAACCAGTATATAAACTTAAATGTGGTACAAGAA
>VTLG01017113.1_pt1 | contig 12030 bp, 13 predicted proteins | sample 4694571 | NCBI WGS metagenome assembly VTLG01 (sample SAMN12604809, study PRJNA352737) | marine metagenome | biome: ENVO:00000447; feature: ENVO:00000209|ENVO:00000569|ENVO:01000036; material: ENVO:00002151; isolation source: viral sequences binned using virsorter ... | reverse complement strand
ACCTCCCTCCTGACCTCCCTGTCCCCAACACCTCGGTGCATTGCACCCCTCATTTATGAGGGTGCAATGCACCTGAGGAATATGTAAATCAAATCAAACCACAAACCATTGGAGGTTCTTATGTGGATATTTAATGACGACGGTTTCTTTTCAACCGTTGTAGACGTAAACGACCACAGTCGTTTAGCTGTGCGTAGCCGAGATTGGATTTCGCTTATCCATTTCCTTGACGCTATGGACATTGACAGAAGTGCATTGGTCAAGACCCCTGACCGTGACTACCCATACCGTGTGTTCGTACATCGAGACATCTGGGTTCGTTACATGTCTGAGAAAGCTGAAGCTTTAGACTATGTAGACTACAAGTCTCACATGGTTGGTCAGCGTTTGCACAGCGATAAACAGATTCCACAGAAGTGGATTAATCGTTTAGGTGACATCTGGGCGTTGTTGTATGACGGCTGGGAAGTCCGTGGCGACGGTGACGGTTAATGAATCTTTGGCTGGTCATATGGCGAATCTTAGATTTTACTTCGATTAGCCATGAGGTCCCTGAGCCTGTTGCCCCAATCGTATGCGAGTATTTCGCAGACGATTGTGTGAGGGCGTTGGGGATTGCGTGGTGCGAGTCACTACACAATCCCCGTGCCTACAACGGGGTAGATCACGGACTGTTTCAAATAAACGAAAACTATTGGGGCCATGTGTTTGAAGATCACTGGCATAAGCGTTACGAGGTTGAACAATCAACTCGGTTTGCGTTCCACATTGTGGAAAATACAAAAGCTAAGTGGGATTTATGGACTTGTGGAAGGTACAAGTGACCACCCGATACCAGAAATACATAAAACAACGCTGCTGGGCAATCATGCCCGACGGATCACAATGCACAGGCACACGTAGATCTAGTAAACCTTGGACAGGTCCAGGTTCACGCGACGGCAAAATTGCGTTGTGTAATGGGCATAACACTCACTTTCTTAAATATGGTGACCCGCATACACACATCCCGTTGAAGGCTCAAATGCCTATGACTTTTGAAAAACGTGTTGAGCATTACATGAACCCTGTTCATGGATACATCAAGATCACTCCTTACGGATGTTTCGAGTGGCAACGCACCAAGCTGCGTGCAGGCTACGGGCTAGTTAATTCCAAAGTCATAGCCGCTAGGTGTGGCACAAAGAACAACGTACAAACACATCGAATGATGTGGATTTACAAGAACGGTCCTATCCCTGATGGGATGCAAGTCCATCACAACTGTTACAACACGTCGTGTTGTAACCCTGATCATCTAGTCCTTGCAACAGGCATGGAAAACAACAGTGATGCTGGCATGGTCAGGCATCTCAGGAAAAGATATGCCATGCTGCTACTGAAGATCCGTGACCAGAAAAATGTAATTAGAAAATTGGAGCGAGAGCTTGCCAAAGAAAAAAACAAAAATAAGCAAAGCTGAACGAGATGCATGGCAAAAAAGAGCGATGAATAATCGCAACAACCCTGTCATCTTTGAAGATGACTCGTTCACGAAAGAAGAAATAGAAAGACATCGTGGCTAAATACGACGGTAGGAAATACATCGAATGGGAGCGCTCTGATTTTACGCAGTGTGGATACATCGCTACCTACGCTCTCGGTGGCTGTAGGTGTGTCAAATGCAAGGAACGTTACGAGAACTGGAAGCCTTGGCAACACAACACACCAAGCACCGCCATAAAGCGAGCACAAAAGCGAACACCTGCGTCGTAACGAAACTGTAATGTTTGAATTAGAACAGATGTCCGCTATACTAAGTAATTACTTAGTCTCCCCCAACCACTGGTAGGCGGTTGGGGGGTACTTAGTACCACTCAGTGTCCTACCCCACTGAGAGACTGACAACATGAACGAATACCCCTTACACAAAGACAGCGAAGGTCGCTGGGTGCATACATGGGTGAGGCAGTCCACAATCAAGACTGCTGATATGTGTTTAGAAAGATTCCGAAACACTATCTTCAAACTTGTAAGCGAAGAAATAAAAGACGCGGCAACATTAGGCACGGCATGTCACGCAGTAGCTGAGGACGCACTCAACACCCGTAAGACAGGCGGAGAGATGTCACAGCAGGACATGATCGACTCCTTCGAGATGTACTGGGAGGAAGCCTTACCGACGATTCAGGTATGGAACAGTTATTCAGGTGAGAGCGCATACGCAGAAGGGCTACGCAAGATAGAGAACTGGCGCACGGAAGTGCTGCCACAATTACAGCCAGTAGAGGTCGAACAATATTTCAATTTACTTTTCCATGAGGACGATGACAGAGTTGTCAACTTCTCAGGAACGATAGACCTCGTAGAAGAGGACAGGCTTTGGGACTGGAAGTTCCCAAGCCGTGACTACAGCAGAGACAAATGGCAATACGAACGATGGGATGTGCAATCAATGGCCTACTGCTGGGCTATGGACATTCCAAAATTTTCCTATGCTGTCATGCACCCGAAGGGTGTAGGTCGCATGGATCTAGTACGAGACAAAGGCCACACAGACTGGCTACGTCAAAAGGTCTTAGGACTCTGCCACGTCGTTGAATCTGAGATGACTAAATATCCTCTCGGTGATGACGGCTGGTGGTGCTCTGAGAAATGGTGTCCAGCGTGGACACGGTGTAAAGGCGCAATCATAGGAGGCGCAAAGTAATGGCATGGAAGCCAATGGAGCCGCACGAGCGTGCGAGCATAGAAGCACAGGTGATACTCAAAGGTGCTGTCGAACTGACAGCAGCACAGGTATCAGCTAATGCAACAGATCCCAATGAGGATATTCTCACAACACTGACAGACAATGCGTCAGCGTTAGCGAACATTCTTGGGGATGTTAAAACACAATTAGGAGCAACCGCTCCAGCAGCAGCACCCGCAGCGGTAGCAACAGAAACCGAAGCGGTAGCGGCTGTAACCCAAGCATTCCAAGGGGCGACAACTACGCCTCGGGGTCAAAGCCAATACCTAGGCGATGAGGATTACGATGCGGTACATAAGATATTCCTAAGTGAAAAGAATGCAGGAATTGTTTATGCGTCGAAAGACTCAGCGTTCATGGACAACCAAGCAATACGTAAACTGTTTCAAACAGGGGTTCGTCAATTTCCTCAGGATTATTGGGCAGACTCAATGCGAGGTAAAGATATCCCGACAACGAAAACTGGAAAGTGCGGACTCGGAGATTTCAAACTCAAGAAGGGACTGTCCGTTGGAGAAGATGGGCAAGCCTATGTAGGTAAAGGCGACGGCAACCATCCTCTTGCAAGCAAGAGCGGTTACTTCGCTGGACTACAGAAGAACACTTCTTGGTCATGGCCTGAACGACCCGAACCAGTTGACCCACAGGGTTGGCTTGTCGGCGTAGATGCCTAAAGAAATCAGCATGGAGGAGGCGAGGCAACTCGTTACGGGGGCGGCAACTGCGCCTGCCCCCGCTCCTCCTGACGCTGAACCACAGGAGATTGAGGGTGTAAGCGCCCAAGATCTGCGCAGACTATTTACCCCTAAAGGGGAACAAGTACGACGGATGAAGCACGACTTACGTGCTGGCAACGAATGGAGTTTCGGAGTACGAGCCTTTGACGAGGCCACACTCGGAGGCGCAAGACCAGGACAACTGGTCACATTAATAGGTAGATCGCATACAGGTAAAACGTTGCTTGCCATGAACATGGTGGCAAAGAACCGCAACCATCGCACCCTTTGGGTAAGTCCCGACGAAACAGAAACAATGTTTTGGGGACGGTACTCGTCTATTCGGTTGGAGTTTGATCAACGAGAATGGGTAGGTCGATTGATTCGCGAAGATCCCACAGCGTGGGAACGAGTGGAACAAATCATGCAAGACGAAACTAACTTGCATTTTGAATCTACTGGCATGAGCGTTGACGATCTAGACAAAGCGTTACGCATTGCATCCACCACCTTGTGGGGAGGCAAACGACCAGAAGTTTTAGTTTACGATTTCCTAGAACTGATACGAGGCGGCGAAGCTGGTGACGCAGCCAGCGTCCAAGCGAAGATCGAATCGTTCAAACAACTCGTATCAGACTGGCGACTAGTGGGAGTTATCATCCACCAGTCAGGCAGAGGTACAGGTAATCGTGGCAAAGCTGGCGGCATTGAAGCAGGCAGGTACGCATCCACAAGTGAAAGCCATTTCCTAATTGAAACATGGCGTAGATGGGATGACACCAACCTAGATGAGGAAACTCGTGCTCATTATGAGGACGAAGTTTCTGCTGGCCTGTGGAAAAACAAGGCTGGAGATGGGGAAAAAGCTGAGGTAAACCTCACTATAGACAGCAGCGGGCGTATCCTAGAGCCAGGAGTTACATGGGAACAAGGCACGTTCGATGGATAGCGCAGCAGCAGGAGCATTCAAAAACGTATTCCAAGGCTTTCCGTATGCGTACGGAACAGACGTTGGTGGCTGTCGTTGGATCTCCGTTTCTACAGAATTAATTGAGAACCACCTGAGCGGCTCTGAGATGATCGGAATTTATCCGATGGTCTACGACCCCCACAAACAAGAAGGTGGCCCCGCAGGGTTCATACAGTCATCGTCAGACTTGAAGGCCAGACCTATCTACCCTGACATGAAACGTGAACTATGGATGTGTACATGGGGAGCCATCGACATAGACGAAGGCGACGTTGACTCAGAAATAATTGCAAAAAACGCAGTTACTTTATTCTCAGCATTAGGGATCACAGCATGGCTAGAACGATCCCGAAGCAAGGGCTACCACGTATGGATCTTCGCAGAAGAATGGATACCCGTTGCGTTAATGCGTAAAGCATTACAAGCAGTCATGCAACTAGCAGGCGGAGACTACGACGCTGTATACCCAAAGTCCGACTCATTAGACGGACCCCCAGGAAACTACATACGACTTCCCTACGGAGGCGAACGACCTTACGGACGCCAAGTCATGGTTAATCCAGAAACAGGAGAAACCTACGACATTTGGGATTTCATAATAGAAGCCGAAGCAGAACGAACCCCACTAGAAGAACTAGAACGGGCAGCAGAGCTATACCAAGACCACGAACCAGACATCCCACCACCACGGGACTACAGCAAAGAACCACTCATGCGAATAGATGGTTCACGCTTACGAGGACTGGCATTAATGATGTACCGTAACGGACCAGTGGACTACTACATGCAGCACGGAGCAGGGCGAGGGCGACACGGATTCCTAAACCGATTCGCAAGAGCCATGTTTGAATCAGGATTTGATCGAGGCGACGTAGTGTCATGGACCAACGACCTAGACTCACGACTAGGCCAATGGTACGAAGATGGCCCAAAATTTATGGGCCGACGAGATGGCGACCGACAAATGGAACGGCTAGTGGACGATGCCCAAAAAAGAGCAATTAGACACATATGAGTTAGTCATAGAAGGACGGCCCCGTACAAAGGGCCGTCCACGTATGACACGTAGCGGACGTGCCTACACACCTAAAGAAACGGTCGAAGCAGAGAACCGTATCGTAGAAGCTGTAGGCGACAACCCACCCATCTTTGAAGGACCAGTAAAACTAGAACTACATTTCACAAACGAAAGCACCTACGTAAAAATTACGTCGCTACCAGATTGGGGCAAAACCAAACTGCGTGGCGACCTAGACAACTACGTCAAGCTAGCTGCCGACGGTCTACAAAAGTCAGGAATTATCCCAAATGACAGAGATGTAGTTTGGGTACAGGCGGAAAAAACATGAAGTTCCAAGACCTAGATTTCTCCGAACGCCTAAACCAAATGGGCGACCTAGCCGAAGGCAAGTTTGAAGAAGTATCACCGTGGCCCTACGCACGCTACGGCCTGAACAGGCCACCCTTTCGTTTGAACAACGTTCCTCGCGAAATTTGTTACACACCTGACTACCTGACAGAAAACTATTTAGTAGAAGTACAAGGGTTTGGGCGTAGCCAGGAAATCCACATGAAAGTAGACAAACTCAAAGCCTTAACTTGGTGGCATGAACAAATGGAAGTCTTACTGTTCTTGTACGACTCTTTATTTGACCGTCATACTTTTCTCCGATTCCACACAATCAGAGACTTGTGCTTTCAAGCACAAACAAAACTATTTCCAGATAACAGAAAAGAATATTTTGCCATACCAGCAGGCATAGCATGGGCGTATGGTCAAGAAGGAATTTCCCTTTGATCCTCTTGATCTTTCATGGAAAGCACAAGGGAATCCACAACAAAAACAAACTGAAATAGAAATACTTCAGGAAGCTGCACCTCACGCACCCCTAGAAGAATCGCAAGAAGAGCGCATACAACTACAAGAAGCTGTGCTGGACGCTTTCGACGAACTAGAAGAAGATGAAATCTGGTTACTAAACGCCTTGTTGTTTGAACGTCTGAGCCTCAGACAAGTTGAACGATTAACGAACTTACCGAAAACAACAGTGGCACGTAAACGTGATTACATTCTAAGAAAACTTAAACGAGCATTAAATAAACGACAAATCGTCAAAGACTATTTAACTTTTCTACTCATCTACTTCATAGTCTGAGTCATCCATTGCATCAGCCGACGCAAGAATCAGACCACTGATTATTGCGAACACATGGCTGTGCAAAGGACTGTTTTCAAAATCGTTGATCTCTGACTCCGCAGAGAACGCCATAGCGTGCTCAAACGGCAACACAATCATCACGGCTAACGAGTCCTCATGCCATTTAGCATGATTCCCGTCATCCACATTCAACAAATGTGAAGTGCTTTTTATATCGTTATAAATTTCAGAAGCAAGATAACCGTACTCTTCGGCCCACTCTTCCCACTCGGAGTTCTCTTGCTCCTCAGACACGTCAACTAACCAACGAACCTGATCGCGAATCGCCCACACGAGTCGCAGCAATAGCTTTACCAATAGCAATGACAGCAGCAACCGCACCAATTTTTAACGAGTCCGTCCAGTCAGGGCCAGGAACGGCCATAGCGCCTACAAATCCTTGACAGAACGTAGCCAAACCACGTTCAAAACAATCTCTCAAAAAATCTAAATTAAACAAAGTATCTCCTTAGACAAACCACAGATAACGCCAAGTTACAGGCCCGCAGACCCCATCCCGACGTATCGGAAAATTGGCCTGAAATTCGGAAACGGCCTTTTGGGTTTTTCGCCCGAATATGCCGTCTACCACAAGCTGTGCGTTGATGCGTTCATTCAAACGTGCCTGCAAAGTAGCCACGTTCTTACCCTTAGACCCACGGTGCAAAGGCTTGCGACGGAAATCTACCCCTAAAGATTCCATCTCTTCCATACGAACATCCCAATCAAGAGCAGTAGGCGTTCCCGTCATCGGCATCCCAGATGTAATCCAGTCCGCTAGACCGTCCCCAGGGCAATATGTGGTGCCGAAATCTCTATGACATTTGACCCATAAGTGGTCGCCATACTCTTTCCGCATTGCCTCTACAACGGTAAGGATCGCCTCCTTTCCCTTCTCAGTTAGATCGTCACCCGAACCAATGTAAGAAATGGAAGTGGTATTAGAGTTATGCCCTTTCGTAGCTGCACCCTGCTTCCACCCACGACCCTCAAAGATCTCGCCAGTCTCACCAGAAACCAACCAGTTGTAAGCAATAGACCGCCAGCCCCGAGTCTTAACGTGATACTTGTCATGCTGACGAATACGATCCCAAGGGGCGGAACCAGAACCAGTCGTATGATGAACAACAACACCTACAGGGACACGGCGAAATTCGCTTAACTTCTTACCAGAGTCAATGGCCCCCCACTCGGCACGAGAAATGAACTGCATACCTATAGGGTAGTTCGTCCCTACAGCCTTGCCCCTGCCAAAGAACGTTCTTGTTTTATTTCATCTCGCATTTCATACATGCGAGACTGAAGCTCCATCTGCTGTTCCCATTTAGTATTCGTGCGCAACCCCGCACCAAACATAAACGAAATCCAAGTAGACACAGCACGCTTCTGATAACGCTCCTCATCAGGGAACAACCGACGCAAATCAGACAACGTAGGCATTAACTGAGCCATAGCGTGAAGCTCATAATCTTTCATAGCCCATTGCCCCTGATTGTTTTTCCCTGCAATCCCAGGCAACGACAACAACTCCATTAAGAAAGGAACTTTCGCATAAGCACGAGGAACAACCTCATACTTCCCATCAAAGTTGTAACCCTTCCAAAGATTCTGTTTAGCTTTCCACTCATACGGTGCTTTGATCAACGGTGTAACTTGCGTACCGAAAGAACCCAAAGCAATCTGTATGCGATCCATAACACTATCTTCAGTAGTGAACCTTAATGACGGCTCAAGAAGCTCCATCGGAGCCTTGAACGGCATGTCAGGAAGAATAAACATATTCTCCCCGTCATACTTAAACGGCGTCTGTATAGCTCCCTGACGTTGCATCCACTCAGGAATAACCTTCGCACGTTCCTGCCCGTACTCCATTTCTTTCTTAAACGACATGTACCTATTGAACACAACAGGACGACGAGCAGCCATCTCAAACATCAAAGGCATATTCTTCCGAGTCCACGTATAGAACGGAACAACCTTCTTAATTACATTCCGTTCCAAATCAGACAAATCGTCATAATCGAAATGAAATTTCATTACATTGTCAAAAGCTTCGTCAGCAGACCCGCCCTTATACAAAGCATCAAACCCCAACGAACCACGCAAAAAAGTTTCCGTAGCCATACCAAAATTTCTTGACAATCTCAAAGGCAAATTCTCTGAAGAAGCAGGGTTCATTGCTTTCAGCAAATTAACTTTCTTGCCTGCAATCTTTACCCCTTTACGACTTCCAGCAGCAGTAGCAGTATCCACAAACTCGCTAGCAACCTGCGCACCAGCCGCCCCCAAAGCTCCTGTCTCAGCAAGCTCACGAACATAATCAACATGTTCAGCGCTTACATTGTTTGGATTAATTCCACGAGCACGCATAGCTTTACGCATCTTGGATGCCCTATCAGGCATACCCAAACGCATCGCTTCTTCTTCTTGGAACTTCCAATACGCACGCATAAACCTGCGATACGACGACCAGTTCATGCCAGCAAGGTGGTTCATAAACACACCTGACATAAAGTTTCTGCCGTGGAACCCAGGCTTGGCAATCATGTAAGCACGCAACAAGTTATGCAACTTGTCGTACTTACGGAAGAACCCTTTAGCGCCCCCACGGGCAACAAAGCGTTCAGCAGCAGTCATGCTTTCTACAATGTTTGGTGGCCCTTGAGCTATAGCTCCAATAGGTTTCATTCCAGTAGAAAAAGCTGCTTCTAACACTTCTTCTCTGTTGCCGATCCTATGAATTTCAGTTCGTTGTTCTGCCGTTGAACTAAGCAAATCAAACCACCCGTCAGCACCATCTTCCATTTCTTCTAACGCCATGCGTATACGCTGGCCGTCAGCTTCAATCAAAATATTGGTCGCTAACTTCATAGCAATTAAATCATCATCAGCAATATCGTAAAGACTTACACCTTCACCGACACCCAACCTATTAAGAGTCTCTACAGCTTCGTCAACTTGAACAGCGTTAGCGTCTAAATAGCCAGTAATAACACGAGTTGTTTCTGCTTCCGCTAACCTCTGATCAGCAGTTTCAGCAGCAGCAACAGTTCTTTCCCGAGCAGCTTTAAACGCTGCGTCAGCTTGCTCAAAGTCTCCCTTTGCTAACTCTAAATCAGACACAATTTGCGAACGTTGCATCACAATTTCTTCTAATGCATCACCTTCAGGCAAATCATTCACAATCGGATAAAGAGAAGGAAAGTTTTCATTAATGTTTTTTGCTTGATCTTCAAGGAATTTAGTAGCGCCTACAAAATCGGAAGTCTGTTCGTAATCTATGTCAAGGGGACCTACGTCACCGCTGTCAATAAAACGACCACCTTTATAGTTAATAGCTAACGGATCTGTTACAAGAAAATTAGGCCAAAACTTAGTGCCTTGTTTTGCTCCATCGTATGCCCCTATAACGTCATTAAATGCTTCGTGGTTCATCCACGCAACAGATGTATAACCATCAACAGATAAAGAAGTTGTGTATTTACTTATAAAATCAACATACATTCGTCCAAGCGTTGCTTCTAAAGGATTTCCAATCACAACATCTTCAACTGTTTCCATAGCAGTTGGAACAATCTTTGAACCCGTAGGCACATCAACTCTAGGAAACAAAGAACCTTTATGAACTAAAGAATCAAAACCTGTTGCAAAATTTGCTACATAATTAAAGTTCTTTTTCTTTTCAAAAGAAACACCAGCAACTAATTTTCCTTCTTCAATTACATCAGGATTTAAGTCAGGATTAATTTCAGAAAAATACTCTAAAGCTTTATTTAAGAACCCATCAACATCTTCTAACTGATCAACACCGCCATGTTTGCGACTCATCACCACTGCAAACTCAACAAGATCTTCGCCTTGTAAACGATTTAATTGACCAACAATTTGTTCATAAGCAGGAGAAACATTAGGTGGATTAAAATTGCTTAAAGCTAAAGCTAATCGCAAAGGTTCAAACACATTTGTTTGAAGAATGCCAGCATCAGTTCTAGTAAAACCTGTGTCGCTTGCTTCAACATAAGAAATAGTTTTAGATGCTTCTTCAAGTTGATCTATGTATTGAACTAAAAATTCTCTATCAGAGTTCATTACTCTTGCAACTTGATCCACAACAAATGCGTTTTCAGAAGTAAGCCCAGGCCGAATAGCTTCAGTACCACGACCAAGTTCAACTAAAGAATTCAACCTCATAGCAATCGAAGTAACTTTTTCTGGATCAGTTTCAACAGCCATCTGAACAGCTAACTGCGCTGCTAAATCTTGCTGCTTACTATCTAACCCATAAATCTTTACACTTTGCCCACCCATAGGAACATCAAGTTCAAGATTGTAAGTATCGCCGCCTGCTAAACCATATTTAATATTCCCAGGAGTAGCGTTCAAAGCCCAATAGTCTCCCCAACCAGACTGCAAATCGCCATAACCGCCCCACACATTTTGCACACCACCACCTGATGAACCGTGATTAAGTGTTGCTACACCATCAGGCGTAACTCCAGAAGCAATCTCAGCAGAAGTAACACCCGAAAAAGCATTCTCAACGGCTGTAGGCGAATACCCTCTTGAAGCTAACCCAGCTTTCATTAACTCTTCAGACCCAGCCTCATGGAAAGGCTTATTGAACTGTTCAGCTAACGCTTGAGTCCTAACCTCAAGAAAATCAGCAAAATAAGCTATGTCGTCATTATCTAATTCACCTGCATGACGACGAACAAAATCTTCAAACCCGTTATACCTAGCCCTCAACGCAAGAATCTTTTCTATCTGCTGAGAAGCAGTATCCATTCCTCCATAATCACCAATCATGCCAGCGGCAAACGGATTCATAGAAGGATTAGCTAAATCTTCTAACTCGCTAAGAGATCTATAACTCCAACCAGTTTCTTCTTTAGGTAAACCTTGCGCACGATAACCAAACACTCCACCATTATCAATACGAACAACAGAAGTTTCTTCTAAATGATAAGGAGCTATACCAACGTTGTCATATCCCGTTCCAGCAGCATCCCAGTTAGCCAACACAACATCAGCCATATAGCCTTCTTCGGCTATCTCTTGAAACGGTCTAGCTACAACCCCCTGAGGTACTGCTCCTTGATTCCCCAACCTTTGCAAACCAGTAACAGGATCAGTCCAAACCAACAACTCAGCAGGGTCCATAAAAGTAGATTGCACAGTTGCAAAATCTTGAATCATTGGAGCCACATGCCATGTGCTGCCATCGTTACCTATAGACATGTAAGAGTTAGGTGCTCCTAAACCTAACTCCCGATAAAAAGCATTAGCCAATACTTCACCAGCAGCACGACGAGGAGAAGCAATAACATCGCCGTCCTCGTCATACATGGCAGTCGGCTCACCATAAAAATCTTCTTCTACCTCGTTATATTGTTTAGCGTAATAACGATTGCCAGC
>VTLG01005540.1_pt1 | contig 12030 bp, 16 predicted proteins | sample 4694571 | NCBI WGS metagenome assembly VTLG01 (sample SAMN12604809, study PRJNA352737) | marine metagenome | biome: ENVO:00000447; feature: ENVO:00000209|ENVO:00000569|ENVO:01000036; material: ENVO:00002151; isolation source: viral sequences binned using virsorter ... | reverse complement strand
AGTATTACGCCTGTGGTATAGGCTCATCCATCGCAGGTCGAGGCGCAGACTTACTATTGGTTGATGACCCCCACTCGGAACAGGATGTAATCAACGGGAACTTTGAGGTATTTGCCAAAGCCTACGATTGGTTCACGTTCGGTGCTCGTACTCGTTTGATGCCGGGAGGCCGTGTAGCCATTATCCAGACTCGTTGGCATATGGACGACCTGACGGGGCGTGTCACCAAGGATATGGCGAATAACGAGAGGGCTGACCAGTATGAGGTGGTGGAGTTTCCTGCAATACTGGACGTAGACGACAAAGAAGGTAACCCGATACAAAAACCCCTGTGGCCTGAGTTCTTTGATCTGGAGGCGCTACTGAGAACCAAGGCATCTATGCCGGTTTTTCAGTGGAACGCGCAATACCAGCAAGAACCTACCGCAGAAGAGGCCGCGTTGGTTAAACGAGAGTGGTGGCAGGTATGGGAGCCTGAAGATCCACCCTCCTGTGAGTATTTAATCATGTCCTTGGACGCAGCAGCAGAGACTCACAACCGTGCAGACTATACGGCCCTCACTACGTGGGGGGTGTTTATGAATGAAGACACAGATGCGTATAATATTATCTTGCTAAACAGTATAAAAAAGCGTATGGAGTTTCCTGAGTTAAAAGAACTAGCGATGGATGAGTACGCTGGGTGGGAACCAGACGCGTTTATTGTGGAGAAGAAGAGCGCGGGTACAGCCCTCTATCAGGAAATGAGACGTATGGGGCTACCTGTACAAGAGTATACCCCTCACAGGGGGTCTGGTGATAAACTAGCGCGGTTAAACTCAGTAGCCGACATTGTAGCGTCTGGTATATGCTGGGTTCCTGAGACAAGGTGGGCTGAAGAGGTAGTTGAAGAAATTGCAGGATTTCCGTTTATGAGCCATGATGACTTGGTTGACTCCACGGTTATGGCGCTAATGCGATTCAGGCAAGGCGGCTTTATTCGTCTACCTAGTGATGAACCGGAAGAAACACGTTACTTTAAACAACGTAGAGGCGGGTATTACTAATGGCGATTGAGAAAGGATTATATGCAGCACCCGAAGGAATGCAGGGTGAATTGCTACCTAAAGAACAAGAGTTAGAGATTGAGATCGTTAACCCTGACATGGTGACACTCGATGATGGCAGTGTAGAGATCACGATAGTACCCGGTTCAGGAATGGAAGGAGAGATGTCCTTCGATATGAATCTAGCTGATGTGCTGGATGAAAGTGACTTAAATGAGTTGTCTCAGGAGATTCTTGGTTCTATAGACGCAGATATAGATAGCCGCAAAGATTGGGCGGATACGTTTGTTAAAGGACTAGATGTACTTGGGTTTAAGTACGAAGAAAGAACAGAACCGTGGGAAGGGGCTTGTGGAGTTTACTCTACGGTCTTAGCAGAAGCGGCTATACGTTTCCAAGCGGAGACTATGAGTGAGACCTTTCCAGCAGCAGGGCCAGTACGAACTAAAATTCTTGGGGAAGAAACGAAGGACAAGGAAGATGCTTCGTTAAGAGTCAAGGCAGATATGAACTATGAGCTAACTGAGCGCATGGTGGAGTATCGTCCTGAACACGAGCGTCTACTGTATAGCCTTGGTCTAGCAGGGTCGGCGTTTAAGAAAGTATATTTTGATCCGAACTTAGGAAGACAGGTCGCTGTCTACATCCCTGCGGAGGATGTAATAATTCCTTACGGAGCGTCGAATATTGAAACCGCAGAGCGTGTCACCCACGTTATGCGTAAGACTAAAAACGATCTTAAGAAACTACAGGTTAGTGGGTTCTACCGAGATTTTGATTTAGGTGATCCGCAGCCGTTTCATACTGACATAGAGAAAGCCAAGGCAGAAGAAGGCGGATTCTCTTTAACTGATGACAATCGGTTTGCAGTTTACGAAATCCATGCAGATTTAATTATTGAAGGGTTGGATGACTCTGAAGATGAAATTGCAAAGCCTTACGTTGTTACGATAGAGAAAGGTTCAGGTGAAGTATTAGGCATCCGTAGAAATTGGAATCCTGACGACCAACTTACTTTAAAACGCCAGCATTTCGTACATTATGTTTATGTCCCCGGCTTTGGATTCTACGGGTTAGGGTTGATACATATAATAGGGGGGTACGCGAAAGCGGGTACGTCTCTTATACGGCAGTTGGTGGACGCAGGGACACTATCTAATCTTCCGGGTGGTTTGAAAGCCCGTGGCCTACGGATCAAAGGGGATGATACCCCGATAGAGCCGGGAGAGTTTAAAGACGTAGATGTCCCGTCAGGAAGTATTCGTGACAACATCATGCCACTTCCCTACAAAGAGCCAAGTCAGACGTTACTAGCTCTCCTTAACCAGATTACTACAGAAGGTAGACGGTTAGGGGCAATTAGTGACATGAATATCTCTGATATGTCGGCTAATGCACCTGTAGGTACGACTCTAGCCCTGTTAGAACGCACCCTCAAGCCTATGGCAGCAGTACAGGCACGTGTCCACTACGCGATGAAGCAAGAGTTTAAATTGCTTAAAGCGATTATAGAGGAGTATGCGCCCGCAGAGTACGGGTATGAGCCGGTACGAGGGGAAATTAGCGCACGGCAAGCTGATTATGCGCTGGTAGATGTCATACCTGTTAGTGATCCAAACAGCTCAACGATGGCGCAACGGGTGGTTCAGTATCAGGCTGTCCTACAAATGTCTCAATCTGCACCCCAGATATATGACCTACCACAGCTACATAGGCAGATGATAGAGGTGTTAGGGGTTAAGAATGCAGACAAATTAGTACCAACGGAGGATGATGCCAAGCCAACAGATCCTGTTAGTGAGAATATGGATGCGTTGATTGGTAAACCAATGAAGGCGTTTATCTACCAAGACCACGATGCTCACATTGCTACCCACCAATCGTTTATGCAAGATCCTATGATTGCCCAGACTATTGGGCAGAACCCACAAGCGCAGCAGATTATGGCCTCACTACAAGCGCATATGGCAGAACATCTTGGGTTTAGGTATCGCAAGCAGATAGAAGAGAAACTTGGCGTACCGTTACCACCGCCTAATGAAGAGATGCCGGAGGATATGGAGGTCAATCTGGCAAGGTTGGTGGCTGATGCAGGTCAACAGCTTACGCAAGCACATCAACAAGAGGCTGCTCAGAAACAAGCGCAGCAGCAAGCACAAGATCCTATGATGCAGATGCAGCAAGCTGAACTACAGCTCAAAGGTCAGGAAGCGCAACGTAAAGCGCAGAAGGATCAAGCAGATATACAGCTTAAAGCAGCGGAGCTTGAAAGAAAGACTAAGAAGGATCAGGCAGATACCGCAGTGGATATGGAACAACTTAAGTTAGATCGGGAAGAGTTAGTTATCGATGCTAAGAAATCAGGCGTAAAAATGGCGGCTGATCGACGTAGGGATAATGCGAAATCTGATTTAGATAGACTTAAAGCGATAAACGAAAGTAGAAAAGGTACAGAATAAGTATGGCAAAAACCGTATTTGATGTTCTTAAAGATAAAATCGAGGAGGATAAGTCCTCTGCATTAGAATTTCTGGGTAGTGGAGGAGCTAAAGACTACTCTCAGTACTCGGAAGTAGCAGGTTTGATTCGGGGTCTCGAAACCTGTCTAAGTTACATAGAAGACCTCTCGCGTAATTACTTGGATGATGACGATGGCTAAAGCAGCAAAATCAGTGGAAGCACTGCAACAGGAATTTGATGAACAACTTCCTAAACCTGTAGGTTACAGAGTGTTAGTAGCACTCCCTAATATCGATGATACTTTTGATGGTTCAGACCTGATAAAAGCAAATACGACTAAACACCATGAGTACATTATGTCCATTATAGGGATAGTGTTAGACATGGGGAATGAGGCTTACGGAGATAAGGAAAGATTTCCTTCTGGGCCGTGGTGTAAACAAGGTGACTATGTTATGTTTCGCGCTAATACAGGTACAAGGTTTACCGTGAATGGGCAGGAATACCGTTTAATGAACGATGACTCCATAGAGGCAGTAGTAGATGACCCTCGTGGCGTACAAAGAGCATAGGAGGTAACAAATGCCATTTCAAAAAGTAGAATTTTCTTTCCCAGACGAACAAGAGGAGTCCGTGAGTACAGATATAGAGATAGAAGACTCAGGGGCTATTGAGGTAGACATTTCTGGTAAACCACCAGAGCCAGAAGCAAAGGAAGAAGTAGTTGAGGAAGAGGTTGATATCGAGGTTGTCAATGACACCCCGAAGGCAGACCGGAACCGTAAACCTTCAGATCCTCCAGCCGAAGTTACTGATGAAGAATTAGAAGAGTATTCTGAAAAAGTACGTAACCGTATAAAGCACTTTAGTAAAGGCTACCATGATGAACGCCGCGCTAAAGAATCAGCTCAACGTGAAAGAGAAGAGCTAGAGCGTTACGCTCAACGACTTGTTGATGAAAACAAAGAGTTAAAGGGCAGCGTCACTAAAAATCAAAGTGCGTTGTTAGAGCAAGCTAAAAAGAGTACAACGGTAGAACTAGAGCAAGCGAAGCAAGAGTATGCCAATGCACACGAAGCTGGGGATACAAACGCTCTCGTTGAAGCTCAAGAGAAATTAACTACTGTTAAACTAAGAGCAGACAAGCTAGATAATTTTGAAATACCGTCTTTACAGGAAGAAGAAACTCCTGTACAACAAGACGAATACGACACCCGCACGCCGAATGTCGAACGTGATGTGAAGGCCGAAGAATGGGCGAAAGCTAATCCTTGGTTTGAATCAGACGATGAGATGCGTGGATATGCGTACGGGTTGCATACTAAACTCTTAAAACAAGGAGTTGATCCACGAAGTGACGATTACTATGAGACTATTGATTCTCGTATGCGAACGACATTTCCTGATTATTTTCAGGAAGAACCGGAAGTTGAGAAACCGAAGCGACAATCTAACGTGGTTGCACCCGCTACGCGGAGCACAGCACCTAAAAAGGTGAAATTAACGCAAACACAAGTGGCTCTTGCCAATAGGCTTGGAGTCCCATTAGAAGAATACGCCAAACAGGCTGCACTTGAAGAGAGGAGACAAAATGGCTGAGAACAAATTAGATCGTGAACACACTACTCGTGAAAAAACTGTCCGAAAGCGAGCTTGGCAGCGTCCAGAGACGTTACCATCACCTACGCCACAAGACGGATATGAATTTCATTGGGTTCGTGTTAGCACACAAGGTCTAGTCGATGCCACAAATGTATCTTCTAAGTTACGTGAAGGTTGGGAACCCTGTTTAGCAAAGGATCACCCAGAGATTACGATGGTCACTGTAGAGCAAGAACGCTTTGCAGATAACGTTGTAATCGGTGGATTGATGCTTTGTAAGGCTCCAAGAGAATTGGTCGAAGAACGTAATGAGTACTTTGATAAGCAAACACAATCTCAAATGGCCTCTGTGGATAACAACCTAATGCGCGAAAATGATGCTCGTATGCCTTTATTTAATGATAGGCAATCGAAAGTCACTTTCGGACAAGGCAATTAAACATTTTAGTTTTTAGAGGTTAATTATGGCATATCCTACTGTTGATGCCCCTTACGGACTAAAGCCGGTTAATTTAATCGGCGGGCAAGTTTTTGCTGGGTCTACTCGTCAGATAAAAATCGCTTCCAACTACGGCACTGCTATTTTCTATGGTGATGTTGTTAAGTATGCAAGTGACGGTACTCTGGAGATTGACTCTGGCACGACTACTGCCACTCCTATCGGGGTTTTTCTTGGGTGTACGTACACTGATCCTTCTACTAGTCAACTGACATTTAGGCAATCATATCCTGCAAGCACTGTTGCAAGTGATATTATGGCTTATGTGCTAGATGATCCTGACGCACTATTTAAAGTAGCTGCGGTATCAGGTACAACGACTGTAGCTGGTTACGGACGTACTATCGTAAACAATAACGTATCACTGGTTCAAAATACTGGATCAAGTGTTACGGGTAATTCCAAAGTTGGTATTCTCGGTAGCTCCGCTGCAACTACTGCCACTCTCCCTATCAGGATTGTTGATGTAGTTCCAGATACTGCTACCGCGTCAGATACCTTTGTTGAATTTATAGTTAAGTTCAACTTTGGGGATCACCAATATTATAACGCTACTGGCGTATAGGAGTAATTTAATATGGCTATTTCTCGCGCCCAACTATTAAAGGAACTCCTACCCGGACTAAACGCTTTGTTTGGTATGGAGTACGCTAAGTATGGGGAAGAGCATAAGGAGATTTTTGAATCAGAATCTTCTGACCGTTCTTTTGAAGAAGAAACCAAACTGTCCGGTTTCTCTGCTGCACCTGTTAAGAACGAAGGCTCTGCCATCGAGTATGACAATGCACAGGAAGCATGGACTGCTAGGTACAATCACGAAACTGTGGCTATGGGCTTTAGTGTTACAGAAGAGGCTATCGAAGATAACCTTTATGACTCATTATCGTCTCGCTACACTAAAGCTTTGGCTCGCGCTATGGCGTACACCAAGCAAGTAAAAGGCGCTTCAATTTTGAACAACGCTTTTGCTGCTGGTACTACCTATGGTGATGGTCAGACTTTGTGTTCTACAGCTCACCCGTTAGTATCTGGAGGCACAAACTCTAATCGTCCTACTACAGCATCTGACCTTAACGAGACTTCATTAGAAGCCGCAGTTATTCAGATTGCCGGATGGACTGACGAAAGAAGCCTTCTTATCGCGGCACGACCCACTAAACTCGTTATCCCACCCGCATTGCAATTCGTTGCGACTCGGTTGTTGGAGACTGAGGGTAGGGTTAGTACGGCAGATAATGACATCAACGCATTACGTAATAATGGTTCAATCCCAGAGGGATACGCAATTAACCATTATCTTACCGATACTGATGCGTGGTTTGTTATGACTGACATACCTAATGGTCTGAAGCACTTTACTCGTACACCAATGTCTACATCTATGGATGCTGACTTTGATACAGGTAACAGTCGTTACAAGGCCAGAGAGCGATACTCGTTTGGGGTAAGTGATCCACTTGGAATTTTTGGATCGCCCGGAGCGTAACACGCAAACTGAAGAGAGGGGGTACTTGTTACCCCCTTTTTTTTGCTATAAGATCAAGCTTGCCCTGACAGTTACATCCCGTAGCTGACACTAGCCAAGACAGGAGACACACATGGCTAAGACTACTTTTTCAGGCCCAGTTCGCTCGGAGAACGGGTTCCAACAAATTTCTAAAAATGCCGATACTGGCGCAGTTACTGTTACTAGTGGTGATAAATTTGCAGTCGAAGCTACCGGAAGTGCCGGTATTGAAGGCACTGCTGCGGTATATGTTACTCAGGTTAACCGCCTAAAGAGTGATGTTGATACCAACGTTAACATTGTTAAATCAACCATTATGATTGACCTTACAGGTTTGCGAGACGGTGGAACTGCTGGCGATATTATCGGTAAAGACGGTGATGGTGTTGCATTTATTGCACAGGTCACTACGGCTAACCAAGGCACTGTATTCGGTGTGACCATGACTTGCGTAGAAACTCCTGCTGGTGGCGGCACAGACATCGATCTGTATTCTGCTACTGAAGGCACAGGTGTTAACGACACAGCAATTGGTGACTTAACTGAAACTCAGATTATCAATGCAGGTGCTGCTTCCGCAGGTACTATGGTTGCTGGTGGGGACATCGCAGCAGATCAGTATTTGTATTTAGTAGGACAAGGCACAGGTCACGCTGCTTATACAGCAGGTCGTTTCCTAATTGAGATCACTGGGTACGACGTAGCATCATAAGGAGGTAAGTATGTCTTCTGACATTCAATCGACCTTTATAGAGGCCGCTACGGCAGATACTGACGGGGTTTGTGCTTCACAGACTCCATCTGGGGCCGGTAACCTTACTATAAACGGTGCGTTATCCGCTGACAGTGCGGTTACATTTGACCAGCCCCGGCAAATTACTATTACAGGTGGCAGCAACGAGTCTGGTAAAACATTTACTGTTACAGGTACAGATGAAACAGGCACTGCTGCTTCAGAAGTAGTTACAGGCCCAAATGCCGCTACTGTTACTAGTACAGGTTATTTTGCAACGATTAGCCAAATTGCTGCATCAGCAGCAACTGCTGGGGCCATAACAGTTGGTTCTGCGGCTACCATAGCTGCTCCTATCTTTAGAGGTAGGTTACGGCTTCGTGGTATGTATGTGGTCAATACAGGTTCAGCAGGGACTATTACGTTCAGGCAGACCTCGGCTACAGGCGCAATTAAAATGCAATTTAATACGGTGTCTTCAGCCAATACGACTCAGTATCCTGATGTACCGGATGACGGACTATTGTTTGTAGGTGGCGGGTATGTCTTGTACACACAAACACACTTGTCCTCTATGACGTTATTTTATTCGTAGAAGATGCGTAGTTACTATAGAACTGGCGGGCAGGTTAAGCGTAGAAAGGCCGCAAAACGCAAACCAGATGATATGCCCGCTAGGAACAAAAAGAATTTTCGTTCTACTGAAAGTGGAGCGGGGATGACTGAAGCAGGAGTTAAATCTTACCGAAGGAGAAACCCCGGAAGTAAGTTAAAAACTGCTGTAACGGAAGACAAACCGAAAGGTAAACGAGCAGCACGAAGAAAGTCTTATTGTGCTCGCTCTGCGGGTCAGATGAAAAAATTCCCTAAAGCAGCTAAAGACCCTAATTCTAGGTTGCGACAGGCGCGGAGACGGTGGAAATGTTAATATGGCGTATTTACAGAGTAATATTCCGTACTTTAAGTGTTGGGTACGGCGTGAGTATACGCATAACCATGAGAAGTATCATGGTGAGTTTATTCATGCGATGGCAATTGCTGTCACAACAATGCCGACAAGATGTTTAAGTTTTCAAGTAGTTTTTACTGGGGCAGAAACATACGATGAGGAAGAACAGCCAAACGTACATGGGGGAGCAATGTGGGCGCGTATGCCCATCACTGCCTTGGTCGGAGATACCCCTTTTGAAGAATGGCCTGAACCAATGCCGGTATGGGCTGCACAACCTTGGGACTGTAGTTCTAGAGATCATGCAGTCTATGTGTTGGACAGAACAACGCCTTGTCCTTGGTTGGCAAAGATAGATAGTGAGTTTTATCCGGCTAAATATATGTTCACAGTAGACTATACAAACAACGAAATTGCTGACGATCCTGCTCAACATAAGCAGAGCCATGTGCTTGAGCTTTTAGACGCAGGGGATTGGACAGGTAATATTGTTGCGCTACCAAATAATCGAGTGCGGGTAACTCATCCAGCTTGGTTTGAAACAGGAGAAGGTGCGCCAGACTTTAAACCGTCTCAGCACATTCACTACAGTAAATCAGATTTAGACTACACACTTGATGTAAATCAGGTGTTCAACAATTTATACGCGGAGTGACAACATGGCTAGAGAATCAGCAGCAGATAGATTAGAACGTAGGAGAAGGGAAGAAGGTACAGATGGTACGGCCCAAGACTTACGAAAAATGGGTAAGGCTATAAAGGGAGCTGGTAAGGCTGTGTTTGGTATAGAGGGTGGCTCTGCTTCGCAGAAATTAGAACGTGCGCGAAGAGAAGAAGCAGCGGCTAAACGTAGACCCACAAGTGACATGAAAGGCGTAAAGTTGAATCGTGAAAGAGGTATGTCTAGTAGACAGATTAGCCCTAAAACTATGACTGCTGCGGAAAGAAAAGCAAACGCTAACAAAAAGAATCCCGTTAGTAAAACGCAAACTCCTAAAGTGAAAAAAACTGATACAGCAAGACCCGGCTATACAAAAGTAACACGCGCACCTACAACTACAGTTAAAGCTCCAAAAGCTGATAAAAGTTCAACGTCTTCTACTGGCGTTAAAGCTCCTAAAGTAAACCGCAAGGTCAATATAGCTAAACCTAAAATTGATGGGCCTGTAGCTAAGGCAGGGGCAGGTGCTAAGGCAGGGGCAGGTGCTAAGGCAGAAACAGGTAAAAGCACTTTTCGGCAACGTAGGCTTGCAAGGTTGAAAAAGCGTCTTGGAGCGTCTGAAAGTGAAGGTAGGCAAAGTCGTCTAAAGAAGCGAATAGGACGGGTAGAATCAAGAATGGGTAAAGATGAGCCTAAAAGAACAGGCGGGACGGGCGGTGCAGTGTCTAAAAATAAAACCGCAAGAACAGGTAGTACGGGTAAGAAAAAGCCTAAAAAGATGATGGGCGGTGGCATGATGAAAGCCAAAGGGTATGCAACTGGCGGAAAGATCCCAAGCGGAACAGGTAAAGGAGCAGGTGGAGGAACACAGGAAGGGATTAAGAAAGCGAAAGCTGGCGGCATGATGAAAACCAAAGGTATGAAAGCTGGTGGTAAGATGAAGACCAAAGGGTATATGGCTGGCGGTAAGATGAAGACCAAAGGATACAAGAAAGGCGGTAAGGTTCGTGGCGCAGGTATAGCTCGTAAGGGTGTAAGACCCGCTAAGATGTTTTAATGCGAAAGTACTATAAAACTGGTGGGACTGTATGTGACGCAGGTAAAGCTTGGGCTAAAAGAACCTTCGACACATACCCTTCTGCTTATGCAAATATGGCAGCATCTAAATATTGCAAAGATCCTAACTATGCAAAAGACAGTAAGTAATGAGTGAGCTGAAAAAATGGCGAGACCAAAAATGGGTTCGTATAGGCACAGATGGGTCTATTTTAGGAGAATGTGGTACATCTCCAGACAAAAAGAATCCCGATAGGTGTCTGCCATTAGCTAAAGCTAGATCTTTAAGTCAAGCAGATAGGGCCACAACTGCCCGTAAAAAGAAGAAAGCAGGAGCAAGAGGGCAAACAGTAGTGTCGAATACTAAAAAAGCGAAGGTGCGAACCGCAAAACGTGGTGGTTTAATGCAAGTACGTGAAAACCATAAAGGCTGCGGGGCAGTTATGCCGGGGCGCAGAAAGAAAACTCTATATGTATAACGGAGAACAACATGGACAAATTTGAAGTTTATCAAAACGGTAACTTTGTAGATGGTAGGCCCGTATTCCAAATTGGTGTTAAACAGGAAGACGGTTCTTACGCTATTGTAGATGGCGACTTAATGAGTGAAGAAGAAGCGAATGCTCGGTTAAAAGAGCTACAGCCTCCTAAGAAAGCCGCTGCCAAGAAAGAACCCGTTAAGAAAGCAGCTAAGAAGAAATAGATGGCTACCTCTGGTACAACTGCATTTAATCCTGATTTTACTGAGATCGCTGAAGAAGCGTGGGAACGCGCTGGGCGTGAAATGCGGTCTGGCTATGACTTACGAACCGCTCGTAGGTCTATGAATTTATTGACTATTGAATGGCAAAATAGAGGGATAAATTTATGGACAATAGAAGAAGGGTCAGTCACGTTAACTGAAGGTACGTCTGAATATAGTTTACCTAATGATACGGTAGACTTACTAGAGCACACTATTCGTACAGACTCAGGTAATGCGACTACTCAATCAGATCTTACAATAAGCCGTATTAGTGTTAGTACGTACGCATCTATCCCTAATAAGTTATCACAAGGTAGACCGATACAGGTTTATATAGAACGCCTTCGTACTACCCCCAAGATAAACGTTTGGCCTGTACCTGATAAAAGTGGGTATGTGTTTTATTATTGGCGTATGCGCCGAATAGAAGATTCAGGACATGGCGCAGAAACCGCAGATATGAACTTTCGGTTTTTACCTTGTTTAATGGCAGGGTTGGCTTATTACATCTCACAAAAAGATCCTGAATTAATGCCGCGTGTTCCTATGTTAAAAGAAATATACGAAGAGCAGTTTGCCCTAGCAGCAGGAGAAGATAGAGAAAAGACTTCTGCTCGATTTGTTCCGCGTATTGGGTATGTCTAGGTATGGCAAATCGATTTGCATCAGCCCGAAAAGCATTAGGGATTTGTGATGTTTGTGGGTTTCAGTACAAACTAAGGCAGCTTAAAGACTTAGTTGAGAAAGGCCGAAACACGCATATAAAAGCGTG
>VTLG01015388.1_pt1 | contig 12031 bp, 19 predicted proteins | sample 4694571 | NCBI WGS metagenome assembly VTLG01 (sample SAMN12604809, study PRJNA352737) | marine metagenome | biome: ENVO:00000447; feature: ENVO:00000209|ENVO:00000569|ENVO:01000036; material: ENVO:00002151; isolation source: viral sequences binned using virsorter ... | reverse complement strand
CCACTATATGATTGTCTGCAACTGTTTCCTGTGTTGGATTATCATCATAAGTTCCTTCAACTTTTAATATTTCAACAGCAGTATCATCAATTCTAATATAATCTCCCACACGATATTTTTCGTGACCATTGTCAATTTCAAATACTACTGGATCGGTTGTATTATTTAATTCTGTTGAATTAACATTATCCCCAATATCAACCTTTAAAGCTGTATTAGGTGCAGTATAATCAACCACCTCACCATCAAGATTCCATAATGACCTATCTGCGAAACTTGCATTAGTATGATCAGCGTTAGAACCTTGTGTGCTTATTAATCCTCTCATATTTGGATAAATACTTTCACCCGGCCCCAACAGGGTGTGCAAATAGACTGTATTTTCGTCTGTATCTTCATCTGAATATTGTTGATAGCCAAGCATTGCAACCACCGGAAACCTGCCTGTGTTGCGAATAGCTATGGCCTTTGGTGCGTCTGCTGTTGTTACTGTAGAACTATCTGTTCCTGCTATTGCAAGAATTTGATTTGAATCAGCACCACTTCCTTTATAACTAACAGATTTTTCTACAGAAGTTTTTGGAGCACCCAAAGGCATACCCGGTCTTGATAAAGTTGGGGTTCCGCTTATTCTTGAATATCGAGGCATAATTATTACTCCTTATTAAAATTGTTTATCGCACATGGTATTTTACTGTAACATTTATAGAAAAGTCTGAATTGATTGAGTCTGATCTAAAAAAACACAAAATAACTTTTCCAGCATCCACATCTGCGGTATCTATTGCCCAACCTTGCAAATATGCCTGCTCATTTCCATCATTTGTAACATCGGCAGACGAATGAGCAACCAAAGCACCATTTGTCAAACAGCTTGTAGAGCCTGAAGTAAAATCAAAACTTTTAAGGTGCATTCGGGTCGTGTCACCTGTTGCTGCATCAGCACCTTCAAAATGCTTAACTTCATCTATTGTTATATTATCTGGTATTCGCCATAACATTGGAACAATCTGTGCAGCATATTGTGTATCAGTATTCGCAGTAGTAAAAGTATCATCTGGATCAGTACCAGTTCCAAAATCAACATCTGATGAGCCACTTGATATATAATGACCATTAAATATTAAAGGATAATGTGTATTTGCAATTGTGCTGGAAAAACCTGAATAACCCATACCAAAATAAGCATACTGTGTATTAGCTGCCAGTTGTGTTGCACCAACGAGAACTTTTGAATTTGACGTGTCGGCTACAAGAATATTACTACCGCCCTGATTTTTTACAAGGAAAGTACCAGTAGTATTATCATTTTGAGGTTGAACAGAAAGCACATCATCACTAATGGCAATGGATGTATTTACACCATCCCCTGTTTGAACATTTCTTGTGGTAGAATCAACACCAGTATTTGATGCTTGTTCTACTTGAAATAGTCGTTTGAAATAAGTTGCAAATGTAGTATTTAGAAATGTTGGCATCAATCAAGTTCCTTTAAAGCGGCTAAATAACCAGTTTTTTGATGATATATTTTTACAATGTTAGCTATTTCAGTTTCTACCTGTTTTATCATCTCATCTCTGGTAAGATTTATCTTCTCACCATTTTTATTATTTTTTGATATTTCTTTAACTTTATCCATAAACCGCATAATCTGTTACTGCTGTTGGAAGTGCCGTTGCTCTCATGATAAAAGGTGGATATTGATTTGTAGCAGTTCCGCCCCATCTTAATACTCCACCGGTAGCAAGTGATGTTTTGGCCGCAATCCACCACTCATAAGCAGTTCCTGCTGTAAGCCCTGTGACAATCCAATGTGGACGAAGCATATGATCACCACCTGAAGAAGGCGGAACCGCTTGAACGTGCTCATTGGTTACATCATTGGCATTAGGAAAGTCAATAGCACTATAACCAGTAGTATCTGCATCTGACAGCCCTAAAACTGGATGTCTACGAGCTGCATCAAAATATATCTGTGCAAATATTTCAACAACCCCAGAAGGTGGTGCTACAAATTTAACCTTCATTGCATCGTCTAATACTACCATTGAATCTGTTAGAGTGTAAGAATCAGAAGAAGCATCTATCCCAACTGTAGTATAGCCAAGTATCATACCTGCATAAGCTGAATTAGCTACAGAGAATTCTGTTCCTGCCTTTTTTGCCAAAAATTTACCACCAACCGAACTAAAACTTATATGGCCATCAGCCTCCACATTAATATTGGCAGCAGTTCCTATAGAATGATTAGTTTTTAAAGTTGTTTCTCCTGAAGCAATAGTATTTATTGTAAAGTAATCGAGAGCACTTGCAGAACTTACATTTTTAAAATCTACGCCACCATTTCTATTATCAATATGAATACCCATGCAAGTATCGGCACCACCTACGTCAATCATCAACCCTGTTGCCGTGCTTGTTCCCCCAGAGTCACACGATACATCTATATCCATGCCAATAGAATCTATTGTCCCTCCACTTGCACCTGTATGATTAACATCCAAATCAATACCTGTAGCACTATCTGTACCAGACGAAACATCTCCTGTCCTATCTAAATCAACATGAAGGGCCTTTATCGTAGCGGCAGTAGTATGTGATAAATCTTTATCTATTATAACAGATGTCCCCGGATTTAATGTGATAGCCTCGCCAGAAGATTCAGCAACACCAGCACCATATCCAAAAGTTTGCATTTTTATATGACCATCAATATCTAATGTTAAATCAGCACCCTGACCGGCTGCATCTATAGTTCCAATATTAGTAGAGCCATTTCCACTAACATTTATAGTAAAAGTATCAGTTCCCCCTGCTGATTCGTACATTGTTAAATATGGAGTACCAGAAGAAACATACATTTTAGCAAAAACTGAACCAGCTTCTGCCATGAATAATTTATCTCCAGTACCAACATCTAATGTAATATCACCTTCAATATCTAATTCAAGAGAATCAGCAACGTCAATTTTAAATTCACCAGAAGATACATCTAATTCTGCCCCATCTATTGTAATATTATCTACAATCAAACCCCCATTTGCGGTAACAGAATTAGAGCCGGCATCTATATTCCCTGATGCTGTTATTGTACTACAAATAATGTCTTCAAATTCAGCATCGGCAACCAAGCGAGTACCTATTATATTTCCTGTAACCTCAAGGTTTCCTGAAATTCTTGCACCATCTCCCTGCTGTGCCGTTTCAATAGCAGTAGCCTTACCATCCACCTTCAATGGCCGTAGATTTTCATCTACTGGGTGTAATCCTTCTTGTAATCTTATATCATTTGGCATTTACTTTATTTTTTTAGGTTTAGTGCTTAATGTTTCTAATTTTTTAAGGCGGCTATCTATCATTGATATTTCTCCGGCAATCATTGCAATATGTTCTTTATTTTTCTCTGCAAGCAAATCTGCCTCATTTGGTTGTTCAACATATTCAAGCACCTTATCTAATTTAAAGACCTTCATAAAATGATCCATGATTTTTGGCAATACTAATCTTGTAATCATCGGTGCAAATGAAACAGGAATCATTATTTTTTAATTCCCTCTACTACATCAATTACAACCTCATATATAGCATCCATAAGCTCGGCCTCTTGCTTTTCATTTAAGATTGGAAGATTAACTTTAGCGTTAGCCGCTCTAATAACATCCTTTTTATTATTTTTAAGATATTTAACAACATACTCTAAAGCAAATTTCTGTAAAAAGATTGCCAACTTATTCATTTATTCTCCTTAATAAAATGTCATTTATTGTAAATAATCCTTTTAATGTATTCCATGTCTGTTTCTAAATTGTTTAATCTGGCACCTGCCATCTTCAATAATTCATCCTGTCTTGTATCAGAAGGAATAGGTGCGTCTTGCAATGCCTTCATTTCATCAATATGTTGCCCATTCCTTTCTGATTGATTTTCAACAAATGCAATCCTTGAAGTTAATTGGCTATATCCCCAGACCATTGTAGTTAGAAATCCAACCACCTGAATAATCATAGGAAGACTAATATTTAAACTTGTTTTGTCGCTTATCCGATTATTCATTTCTTTTTTTTGCCCCAACTAAATGGGTTTATATTTAATTCTGTCTTTAATAAACTTAATTCTTCTTCCATTTCCTTTTTATGTCTTTCTTCAGCCAACCTTCTCTCCTCATTGTGTACCTCTATCTGCTCTGTTACAAGAATCATATTTCTTTCCAATTCTTGTATTCTGCCTTCTATCTGCCAGAAAGAAAATGTTACTACTGCTACTAATACAATTATTTGTATTAACCATTTAAAGTTAATAGTAATGGCCATTGAATCACCAACAACCTCACTTTTATATGATCGAGCACCCTTATTATCATTTGCCATGTTTGCTCAAGCCATTACCTGACAGGGCCCTAATCACATCAAGCTGACTTTTTAAATAAGTATTTGTTTCTGTATTAGTTTCAATTAATTTATTTGTAAATTCTTTTTGCACATTAATAAGAGTAACTAATATATCTTCCTGTCTTTTTGCTTGTTCATCCAATTTTTGCATCAATCTACCATTAATGAAAGCTATTAAATAATAACAGCCATATCCAAGTACACAAGCAACTGCAACTGGGATGCCCAAAGATTCGATTAACTGTATTACGTCCACTACCCATGTTCCCTGACAATATCGGCAAGCCGATTCGCCCTGCTTGGTGTCTGTTTAGCCCATAATGAATCTAACATTTCGTCAGCTGCCCCTTTCCAATTTTTATCTTTCATATTAGATATGGCTTTCTTAAATTTACAAAAACCAGCAAATCCCATCTGATAGCACATTTCAATGATAACACCTTGAACTTCAGGTGGCATATTTTTATACCAAGCCAAATCATCTAAAAGTTTTAAATGGAGTTGGGAAATTCTCCCCGATAGGATGTGCAATGATTCTTCTTCAGTAAGCCAAGTCAATCCGTGTCCGATTGTCCAAACGCCTTCACTGCATTGATATGGTTTACTTCTGAAGCCTTCATTGACACCGATTCGTTCAATGAGAGCCTTGAAGTCAGGCATTAATTAGCCTCTAAAACAACCAAAGTAAATATCTTACTTCCGAATTTTGTGCAGGTAATATTAAGCTGGGTTGTTATATCTGCTACTCCAATATTAGCACTAACATAATCCTGTATATCTTCAGGGAGAGTACCATCTGCATCTCCTGATGCACCAACTATTTTATCATCATTGTGTAGAAATGATTTTGCAACAATAGCCATTATTTATCTCCCTTTTTAGCCTTTTTAGTGGCTTTTTTAATAGCCTTGCCATTTGCATCACATTCTTCAAATCTATCTTTAAGGGATGCAAGATCATGGTTTTCAGTAGCCTCAATAATAATACCACTTGGTTTTTTAAAATACTTTGCCATTTAAAAATCTCCTTATTCAATATGAGGGCAGAGCCTCGTACCCCACCCTCATATTAAGATTGTTATTTATGATACATCAGTCAAGATATAAACGCCAAATGTGTCTTTTACTTCAATCTCACCCCAGAAACCTGTGGCAACATAATTAACAGCACGCAACATTTCATCTCTTTCTGATGCCACTCTAAATAAACCTTCAGCACCAACACCAAGACCTAAACCACCTTTAGACATAGCAAACCCAGCAGCATCACCACCTGAACTAACATTTTCATCAATCTGATCCGACCAATAAACATTGAATCCAGCAATAGATGCAACATATCCAACACCAAAGGCTTCATCACCTTTGTTTCCCATCATTCCAATGGGCCGTGCGGTTGCAGTATCAGTTGTTGATGAACCAGCAGTATCAAGAGCAGTATTATGCAACAGACTTATAAGGCCTTTGCCACCCCAAACCTGTTTTGGTGATAATACCAAACTGTAAGGCATAGGCGCAGATGCAGCCCTTAATTGCCTCATTGAGCCGAATATGTGAGATAAAGCCAAAGCAGTACCAGCACCACATTCTGTTTGGGAAAAACCTTTTCCAAGTTCTACAAGATCATCATCAAGTTTAGCAGCAACAGCGTTACCAAGAGCAGTTCCAGCTTGACCTGTTATGTCATCATTTGAGCCCATAAGCACAAGATCACTAACAGTTGAAGCAATAACGTGCTCTGATACAGTTGCCGTTCTTGCAGCAGATGTAATTGCAACAGCAGTTGTTGTTGTAGCCTGTGTAGCTTCAGTTACATTACTTGAAGTTAATTTAGTCCAATCTGAAAATTGAACATGATTTGATCCCCTTGCCGCCTGTTTAACAGTCACAAGTGGAAACATTACATTTACATGATTAAATGCTATAACAGCATCGCCAATAGTTCTCCCGAGCCCACCGGCTGCCGTTGATGTGTTTGTTAAAGCCATCATTAGCTCCTAAAATTATCCATCCTCAACTGTCTTGCGACCTTCGGGTAGGATTATACTCGTTATTTATTTAATGTTCCTTTGCCAAATCCACTAAAATAGCCAACAGATGCCTTAACAGGGTTTTTACCTTCACCTTTTCTCGTGGCCCTTTCTTCCATTTCGTCAATATATTGCATATATCTGATCTTTTCACCTTTGTGAGTTACACTTACATCACCATCAGGTAAAGGTGTATGTGTCAAATCACCATTTGGGTCAAGGTCAATACCGAATGGTTTATGAGGGTCTTTAGTTATCGCCATAGCCTATTTTAATACCATGTGCGTTAGGTGTCATATTTGCCTGCTTATATCCTTCTGCATCTTTTGAAGCCCAATCAGCGTGTGAATCATAGCCACCGAATTCGCCCTTTGCAGTTGTTCCTGCCCTTGATGAATCGGTTTTTCCAGCATTTGCATTTATGGATTCAAGGCTATAAAATTCCTCTAAATCCTGCAAAGGCATTGAAACTGCAAATTTCTGCTTTGCTTCCGGCAGACCTTCAGTTAGCGTCTTGCGACGAGCAGCTTCATAATCATCCCACATTGCACCCTTCTTATGTGCCTTTTCTAATTCAACATCTTTCCTATCCAATATAGTCTGAAACTCTCCCTTATCTCGCAGGAGCTTTTCTTCTTTTGCCTTTTCATCGGCTTGGTATTTTTCAATTTGCTGTTTTAGATTGGCATTTTCGTCGCGGACTTCATTCCGCTGTCCAATTACTTCTTTGAACCGAGGGTTTTCATGTAAGGGGGATTCTTTTATTTCACCAGCTTTAGTGCTGGGATTTGATACGCTGTTTGCTTCAGCAGTTGGTGTGTTACTTGTTTCTTCAGCCATTTTAAATCCTCTTTTGTGAGTTAATATTATACTTTAAATCTAATAAATTAAATGTTAAAAGTTCTACCTTTTATTTTTCCGAGTTCAGCTTTTACGTATTTGTCTGCCTGATCCATGATGTATTTAGCTACTTTGTTAGGAAGTGGCATAGCATTAGTGGATATATATCTTTTAAGTTTTGCCAGACTCCTCACCTTCGATTGTTCCGTTAATGTTCCAAACCCAAATCCATTAGATATACTTCCATGATGTGTATCAAAAGTTTTATATAAATCTCCTGTTAAAACCGGAGCATTACTTGCTTTAAATTTTAAATCTTGGGGCTTCCCTCCTTTGCCACCGGCTTTTATAATGCCTTTTGATTTAGCAATTCTATACTGTGTTGATGTATATGCTGGGTATTTTTTATCAAATACATCTTTAGCACCACTCCCACCACCTGCTGGATCAAAGATATGTTTTCTATATCTATCCCTTACTTCTGTTTTTATTTTATTAAAAAATCTTCTATCTAACATTAGCCTTCAAACTTTGTCGGATTATATCCCTGATCCGCCGGACTGCTACCCATTTCTTCCCATTTATGTCTACAGTTCCATATCTCATTATTCAAATCACCAAAACGTGTAATTATTTCTTCCCTTGTTTTCTTTCCAAACTGAATTTTGTCAACACACTCTGGTCTTGTTTTTACATCATAGGCACCAATATATACAAATTTTGTATTAGCGGGAGCTTTTTCAGCGGCCATATTCGTAATAGTATTTGCATATTGACTAAATGCAGTCTGTATTTCTTTCCTTGCATTTAAACCAGAATGCCCTAAAGTATCTAACGCTTCTTTGGATTCTTTCAATATCTGGCTTGGAAACTTGCCTGTTGAAATCCCGTCTACTATTATACTCCTCATATCGTCGCCAACAACATCTGTAAACCTTTTTGATAACTTCGAGTCTATACCATCCAACAATCCTCGTAATGCTTTTTCTGATATGGACTGTGTGGTAAATGTGTTTTGTAATATCAATACTGCTCCACCTTCAAATAACGTCCTTGCATTTGTTAATTTTAATTGCAAAGAGGCTCCAATGTCAAGTTCTGATAAAATCTCTAATGCCTGCTCTGAAGTCTTACCATCAACAAGATTAATTAATGCTCTAAATACCTCATCCTGCGCTTGTCCTACTTTTTCCGAATACTGGAGAGCAAAATGTTCTAATTGATCGTATATATCTGCCATTTATACAGGCGTAGTTAGTGCAGCCAATAGTGGAGAAGCAGTTTCCGACTCCTCCTCCTCCACCCCAGATCGTTCGGCTAAATAATCGAGAGCATCTTGTCTTTCAGGATACTTGTCAGGGTCTTTCTGCATCAATATATCGGCAGTATCAATAAGCCCCTTCTCTAATTCCCAATCCCATTTTACTCTTTGTTCTTCCTCTGACAATACCTCCGTAGATTCATCATAATCAATACCAAGTAGGAACCCTGCATCTTGGTTGATTTCAGCATCTAATATTCTTTCTTCCACCTCAAATAGTCTATATTCAATACTTCTCCACCTCTCTACATCACTACGCCTTGCATCATTTAATTCCTGTGATCTTAAACGTAGTGCAAGGCCAGATTCTGCAACAGCATTTTCTACAAACGCAGCAGTTAAATGGTAATTAGCCGCTAACATTTTATAAGATTCCTTTATGCTTTCAACGATAGCCGGAACGCTATTAGGTGGAGCAACCATATTTAAAGCCCCATCATGTCCTAAAAATGACCATTTATCTTGACCTATCTCTAACTTGTCTTTATCTATATTACTACCTGTTATATATCCATAGCCAAAACTTTGCCATTGATTGTTAGCCATCATGTTAAATGCAGATTGGTTTAATTGTTCATTTGTTGCAATTATATCTGGAACAGCATCTGTATCAAAATATGAAGACTCTGGCTTTCCCTGCGAATAACACTCAACAAATGGAAGTATCTGATATGGATTGGCCATTTCTGGATTTTCTTCAGTTATTATCTTTTTACCTGTTCCTTTTTCGTAAATAAAATAGTTATCAATATCCCAATATGCCCACAACTCTGGAGTAGTATCCAGAACAGAACTGCGAGCAGATAAAGGATAAGTAATAGCAGATGGATTAAGCGGATCATCGTCATAAAATAGTGGCTCCCAATCTCTTATTATATCGTACTCTATTCGATCTTTACGCCATGTTGGCTTTAGCAATATACATTCCAACAGGTTACATAGGCGTTCTGCTCTCTGCATTTTGAACGATTTCTGATAGAAGTAATCAGGTGTCTTTTCATTGGAATACTCACGAATTGGTGCCTTCATATATACCAAGCTAATTCTATCAATAATACGTTTTGTAATATTGATATTTGGTGTAACTATAGAACTAATTAAACTTGCTGAAAAATATGATTCAGTATAAGCAGTAGTTCTTCCCTTGTAATAATCATACGCCTTATCTCTGGATGCCATCCATCTCTTCTTCTCCCGATCCTGCCATTCGACCTTACTCATTTCTACTGCAAGTTGTGCTGTTGAAGGTATCATCTTGGTATGCTCCCTAATTGTGGTTTTATTATTGGTAGATTATAATCTATAAAGTATCTAAATCCATCTGTAAAATGAGTCCTACTTGAATTAGATTTATCTATATTTCTACTATTTGGTAAGTTCGTTACTTGCTCAAGGTCAATGATCAATCCCTTGCATTTGGGATCAATAATAACATCCTTTTCAAGTGCCTTGTTTACAGCATTAACACTATCTGCAATTCTTGGTGCAGCAGGTTTTACCCTTAATTCAAATCCTGCTTTGCGAAGTAAATCGTGATCCGAATGTAGCGCAGATGTAGACTTGCTTTTGCCTGACGGGTCTGGATATGCTATATATCTTTTATTGGGATACCTTTGCTTTATTTCTCTAATTAATGTTTCTGTTAAGATTTCGGCTTGTCCGCTGTGGTGGAGCTCAATTTCATCAAAGACTTGGACTTTTGGCCTGCTATTTTCGGAGTAGTGTAGTAGGGTGCAGGTAATTGGGTGCAAGTTAAAGTCCATTCCAAGGTGGATTGGTAGGGCAGGATTATATTTAACTTTTTTGACATGTTCAGACCTCCTAAAATTATAAAATGTTGAAAGTGCAGTTAGGTTTACAAACTCCCCATCTCTATAAGCCTTAATAAGAGCAGATGGATACGTATTCTCTATCAATTTTATATACGATTCTGGGAGTGCTTTATTGTCTGTTGTTTTTCCATGTACTATAAACCTATCATCATTGTTGTCCTGTACAAAAATCTTATGCGTATAATGATACCCTTCTGGAGTTGTTACTATATAAATTTCACAATCCTCTGATCCCCTCATACGGCCAATGGCTTTTTTAAATGCCATATCGCAATTTTTCCACGACTCAACATCAAATTCATCAAAACCTATAAAATTTAGCGATGCCCCAATAATACGCTGTGGCTTTTGAAGCTGATAAACCTTGATAGTTCCATAACCTGTCTGTATTCTATGCTTTGCAATATTATAATCATAATCTATGCCATATTCTTGCAACATGTCTATAAATGGCCTGATAAACAATTCTTCAGCAAGATCATAGGTGGGGTATATAATCCAACCATTTGATATACCACTTGTGTTTATTTTAGATATATGATTTGCTAATGTTTTGCGTAAAAATATAAAAGTCTTACCGCTTCCCAGACCACCCACTAATCCATTTATAGGCTTTTTAGATGTCAGCCATTGCCATTGGTGATCGTAATAATTATCTGGGTTAAATCGAAGATTCATATTTCTAAATACTCTACTTCTTCAATAGGTCTATTCATTTGCACTTCTGCCTTTTCTGATTGGCCAAGCCATTGTTTCCCCAGCCATATAAGCATACTAACATTGCCCTTTAAAGCAACTTCTATTTGCTTTTGTCTTAAATTACTTATTGTTTCCAGCTTTCCTTTTGCAATAAAAGTACAATAATTAGTAGTAATAAGCTGCTTTGAACATCCAAAAAAGTCTGCTATTTGAATATTAGTCATGCCGTAAGAAGCTAATTTTACTACTTCATTTTCGTCTATATCGTACTTTTTAGGCCTTCCTACTGCTTTCTTGCGCTTGGTGGGATTTTTCGGATTATCACTCATAATTTTGGATGATAATTTATATAATATTACTTGTATTATTACAATAAATGTTTTATAGATTAAATAAATCCTGTTGATCTGTGTGTATTTTTATGCCCTGTGATTGATTAAATATGTGCAGCCCAAGTTCAGGCTCAACACAATTCCTTAAAATTTGCCTCTTATTTATAATATCATAATTTGATAAATCTATTTGTTTTCGGTTTTGCAAACTTTCAACATTGCCATCCCTATGGTTTCTGTTCTCGGTTTTAATATCTTCTATGTAGAAATTACTCCAAATATAATGGCTCCCAATAAATCTTGGTGGTATTAGTGGCTCATAAAATCCCCTTGTATTTTCTACTACATAGATTCCTTTATAATACCATTGTAAAAATAAAATCTCTTCATATAGTTTCATATCAGGATATACTGCTTTAGTTCCCCTGTTCTTAACTCCAAGATTATACCTTATTTGACTATGTGTTTGGCAAGGTGGTGATGACCATATAAAATCATATTCCTGAAAATGCTCTAATAAATATTCATGTGCATCTCCAATTATAACATTATCATCAGGATAAAAGTCTTTATATATTGCTGCAATATCA
>VTLG01011934.1_pt1 | contig 12032 bp, 9 predicted proteins | sample 4694571 | NCBI WGS metagenome assembly VTLG01 (sample SAMN12604809, study PRJNA352737) | marine metagenome | biome: ENVO:00000447; feature: ENVO:00000209|ENVO:00000569|ENVO:01000036; material: ENVO:00002151; isolation source: viral sequences binned using virsorter ... | reverse complement strand
AGTGACATCCGCCTTCTTAAAATAAGAACGATCAATCGTTGACATGACTTACCTTCCTTAAGGGAGACGCTTCTCAATAACGTCGATACGGTTTTCTAAATTGTCGAACTTCTGATGAATGACGTCCCAGTCATTTTTTCTGGACTCAAGAAGTCCCTCAAGTTCCACTGACGTCTTCCGACATAATTCATCTGTATGACCAAGCTTTTCATCGATCATTTTGAGCATGCCAAGCTGTTGCTCGGCGATTATATCATTCTTATGAGCCAACTCATAAAGTGACTCTTTCCTGCCATGTTTGGTCTTGTTGTTGACCTGCTTGTCTAAATCCTTGACTTTAAAATTTAACCATGCTGTCCCAGCTGTAGCTAAAGCAACCATAGCCCCAATAATCGGTTCCCAGATTCCATTCATTGGTCTACCTTATCGAGTTGACTGACGAATCATGTACAAGACACTTGCGACATAGAACGCTCCTGCTGATCCGAGAACCTTCCACATCATGTCTTTCCGTTTCTTACGAGCACCTTCTCTTTGTGCCTGTTCTCTGCTTTCTAAGAATGCATGTGCATTATTTAGGTTTTCCATTGCCGATTTGTTGGCACTAGGTCTCCAACCTTCACTGCTTGCAACCCCCATCATATAGCGAGTCGCTCTTGTGAAATTATCGAACACTGACGAACCTTCGCTGGGCTTAAACCCATGCTGATCGCCAGCTTTTTTTATGTAGTTTTCGAATGACGCCGATTTGTTCTCCACAGATTGCAATGCCGCTTCGAAAACCTCATTGCTTGTTTGATAATCCTGAACGTCAATCCCACCATTTTCCTTGCCCCAATAAGCAGCCCCCGTGCTTACGGCTTGCATTATCTTTTTCTTCTGATCCTTGCTGAACATGCCGATGTCACGAGCACCTTGATTGACATTCTGCATAATAAAATCCAGATCTGACGGAGCAATGATTTTCATCTTTTCATGAATACCTGCCCACTTCTTAATGTCTTCCTGCAAAACTTTGTCTGCAAGCTTGTGATAGGTGTCATCGTTAACCGACTCTCGAAGCTGATCTAAAGTGAAGACCCGGTCCTCGTCCTGACCCTCTGGCTTATAGACGATCTTTGTTTCGCCATCTGCTGTCGTGTAGAAAGACATCGAGCCAACAGTTTCAAGATCAACGGTCGTTCCGTCGTCAACACTCCCTATTGTCCGAGTGTAGTAATCAGACAACGTCTCTGGCTTACCACTAGGACCAAGAGTTTCTTCACTGTATTTATCCAAGCCTTCTCTCAAGCGATCCTCTAAATCTGACTTTTGCCCCGTAAGCACATCTTCTAAGCCTGCATTCACCGCTTCCGCAAATTCAACATCCGGAGTCAACAGCTCTTCAATCTCTTGTGACTCATCCTGTGGAGTTACTACGTCTGGGCTTTCAACTTCTGGTTGATCTGCTGTTGGTTTAATAACGTTGTCTTCTAAAATGCCCATTTTTGGGTCGAGGATCTTACGCAACCATGGTGGGGGATTCTCTAAACCTTGCTCAAGTCTATAAGCGAAATCTCCTATCTGTTCAGCAAGAGTAGCGTCAGGCTGCTCTGGCTTTCCGGGCACATCAACAATTTCAATGGGATCTCCTTCTTCTGTTTTTTGTTGGCCCATCTGACTTTTAAGTTGATCGTAGTTAACGTCAGCTGTTGGCGAGCCTTCAGGCGATTGAGATTCGCCCATCACCGGGTACTCTTCACTCTCCTCGTACTTCTCAGCAATGGCGTTCGCAAGAGAATACTTGTCTGCTTTGAACAAGCTTGTCCTTCTCTTTTTGCCCTGAGCGTCAGTTAAAGAAAAGTCGGGGTCTGCCTTTACATAAGGCTGAAGCATCTCAATCAATTCTGTCTTGCGATACTTCATGAACTTCTCTCGCATGTTCGCAAGAGAAGCACCCCGATCCATACGTGTCGCGTCAGCAGACATGCCCGTTTTGCTGACAGGCTGCGTTGACACGTTCATATTAGGAGCAGACGGAGGCATCATTGAGCTAGATGCCTGACGAGGCATAGTGCCTCTATTAGAAGTGGCCTGACCGTTGACCTGTTTGTTCGTTACGTCAAAGTCTGAAGGAGAATGGTCACGAGGACCAGCACCCATGGCGTTGCGATCGGGCTGCATCTTGTCGTTTAATGCAGACCTTACTGCGTCTTTTATCGCTGAAATTATTTGCCCGTAGGCTTCTTCGTCCGAGAACGTTTCTTCAATTCGTTCGCTTTTATCTTCTTTCTCAACTCCTTCAGATCCTCTGACAAGTTCTCGTCGTGAATTCTTTGTGCTAAGTCCAAGTCGAGGCTCATCGGACTGGACACGTTGTGGGGCACTTTTTTCTGTTCCACTTTTCTTAATCCTCCCAAGATATTTATCGACACCGATCCTAGCCTGACGAGCATAATCATCCGGCAACTGACGATCTGTAACCACTCCCACATGAGGCAAAAGCCTTTTTTCATGATACCACAAGAGAGCCTGCAAGTCACTCATGCTCATCGAAAATCCAGAATCTTCCATACGATTTCTGACATTTTCCATGATGCCTCGTATTCGATCCCTCTCCCCTCCAGAAGCAGGAGCGTCCGCTAAGCCAAACACGTTTTCGTACACGTTTTTCGCAGCTCGATTTTCTTCGGTCTTGTCTGTAAAGTTCGACTTTGAGAACCTCGAAAACCTATCCTGCAGATATTTAAACACCGGGCTATTGGTGTCAATATCAGTGTTATCTCGCAAATCCTTAATTCCACCTCGTATGCTGGCGTAAGAAAGCAATTCGCCTTGCTTAGTTTCATAATTACCTTTGCCAATGTACTGACCCGGTTCAATTGGATTTCCATCCTTATCAACCCTGTCATGTTCCTTAAACCTCAACTCAAGCCTATCTAGTTGAGACTCAAGAGCACTTTCATTGACATCAGTTAACGACCCCATGATTCGTTTGTAAGTTCTCGTAAACCAACGATCCATGGTGACTGTTTCATGATTCTGATTCAGATTATTGTAAAAGCTTCCAAGCTTAGGTCCGAAGATATTTGACCCACGAACTTTCGTTCCGACAAGTTCACCAAGAGCCTTGGTCGTTCTTGGGAACATTTGCTGCAACTCAGTAACCTCAAACTCTTTTTCCATGAAATCAGCAAAAGCTTCGGTTGAACCCAACATGGTCACTAAGGTGTTGACAAGCTGAGCATGCTCCCTGTGCGTGTTGCTTTCTTTGCCTTCAAACTTATAAGCTTCGTTGACTTCCTTGCTTTCAGATTTTCTATACTGGTCATAAATATCAAGCGCAATTCTGTGGTTTGCGTCGACAGAGGCTCCGTTGGATGTAAACATCATGATGGCATTAAATACAGCCAAGTCACCTCGATTCCCCTCTAGCTCTGGAAAAGCTTCGAAGTAAGCCTCTTGAGCTTTCTTAAATGTTCTTTCGTACCACCCCATGGCATCTGAATCTCTGCTTAAAGCAAAAATGCCCTCATCGAATAATGCGTCCTCTATTGCTTTATTGTTTTCCTCAGTATCCTCTACGAGCTTTTTATAAAACTGCCCCTGAACTTTTTGAATATACAAGTATCCATCCCTAGTGCTGGGTGCCCTGCCGGGATTTTTACTGTTTGGAGCCATGACGCGAACGTCACGCAAAATGTTGACTGCTGAGTTCGGGCTTTGGGTGAGGTAGTCATCTACATCGAAATCATAAGGCTGACCCTTTTCAAGCGTCCTTGCTTTGACTTGTTTCTTAAAATCTTCAACGTCGTCAGGACTAGTCAGTGTGCCTCTCCAAATCTCATCATCTTTAGTTTGATCGAGAATAGATACATGCACCTTCCTGCCTTTCTCTAGCATCTTCTCTATCAAACCATACTGTGTATCGGTAAGATCAGATCGGATTTCAGCATACGAGGTATTTGTTTCATCGCTATGCACTAACGGCATCGAACCAAATCTTTGAAAGTGCCTAACGCTCCTGAACCCTCTGTCTTTGGCATCTTTCACCGTGTCAGGAGAGTAAGACTCGAACACTTTCTTTACAGATCTAATATGATTGGCCTGATCCCCAAGATCCGACACGCCTTCCGCTCTGGCAGACATGCTGCCATCAGGGTGAACAAAGTTAGAAGACATGATGTCATCTGTTTGCCCAAAATGATTGTGTGCATGGTCTACATACTCTTGTGGCGTTTTTAATCCCTGATATTCAAGTATTTCAATTTCCGGATTTTCAAAGTCTTCCGGTGTTGCTTCGTAAGATTTTTCGTCAGCTTTATCGTATCGATCACCCTTGCTATTCTTGCTTTTGCGATTTGACTCTACGATACTGCGTGCCCAGTTTCGCCCACTATCACCACCCCACAGCAACCATGCGATATAACCAGCATCGTCCTCGCCACCTTCTTCGTTTCCGGCATGACGGCTAAAGAATGAGTGCATGCGTTTGACAGTGGAGAAGCTGAGATCTTTGCCGTTCATAATGTCTCTAGCACGAGCAACACCTACAGATGTACCACCCTTGCCATGCTTCTTACGCAACTCCAAACCTCGCTTGGCGTTACCCTTCATGCCTTGGTTTGGCTTGTAGTTTCCGCTTTTTTCTTTCTTGGCGTACTCTTCTGACTTGCCTGACTCGATTCCTAAAGTGTTTTTTGCCCTTTGGACATATTCAGACACACTGTCAATCAACAAAGGATCGTGAAGATCTGCATTGTTGAACTTGTCCAAGTCAATGCTAGCTGGATACCAGACTTCACCATCCGGTGTTTTGATATTACCTTCATGCTTGTCGGCAATCTGCTTAACTAACCCTGCATGCTCTTGTTTGAGCTTTTTAAATGCAGACTTCCTGTCACTAAAGTCATCTAGCTCTTCTGAAAATTCATCGCTTTCGGCCCTTTCTTTGGCGATCCAATCTGCAACAAATTGCTTTGCACCCTCATACGTGCCCTCTATGTCATCAACCGTGTAGTCTGAAGTACCATAGGCATCTGTGTGGTCAGCAACACGAACCTTCACCCTAGAATCCGGTCCATCTAGAGTGATGTAATGCGTCCCAGTTTTAGCTACATCGACATCAGGGATAATGCCCTGATTTCTAATGTACCCAATTAGACGCTCTGCCTTTCTTCTTGTGCCAGCCCTGCCTGAGTTTTTAGAGTATTCCTCCGACTCCCGCTCCTCTTCACTGCCAAACAATCTCTCTATCAAGTCTTTGATGTGACCGGCATAGTCATCCTTAAACTTCGATGACTCTAGATTCTTAGCGTCTGCCTCCATGCCCATGGCACTGAGGTGATCTACAACTCTCTGATGAGAGTTCTGCGACTCATGAGGTTTGAGGAGAAGCTCATGCAGGTCTTCCTTGATGGAAGGCATGTCGCTTTCTTTTTTGTCATACTTCTTAGCCTGCATGATGGGGCCAAGCATCGCAGCGAGAGCGTCGTCCTGTGTTTCTGATATTGCTGGATCTTGCGGCTCCTCGCTTTTCTCCATCTGCTCATACTCTTTGAGCGAAGATAGGACTTGAGGATTGTACAGGGCTTGGTCTGTGTTGCTTGCAACGTTCAGTCCGATGAGCCCCATGACATCTTCAGACTTAATTTTTGCACCCATGCTCCACGCAGCCTGCAAAGCCTGAAGCTTTTCTAACGGCACTGCCTCTTCGGTGTTGAGCTTGAACTTAAAGTTGACGTTCTTATAAGAGGGGAAGTTAAACATCAACAGCATACGAATCAGATCATTCGTCACTGTCTCCTCTACCCCAAGACTGTCGTACTTGACGATCTGAAGAAAGCTATCGCGATGCAGATCAGAGATGCCCGGAGTGCCTGCTTCCGCACGATAAGACAACGTCTGCCCTAAGATGAACTTGATAATCCAACTACCAAAGTAGTCGTCAATCAATGTTTGCAAGGCCATGATGCCCTGCGTGTTTGGTGGTATTTGTTGAATGCTATAAGCATCAGGGTTTGATACTTCCATCGGAAGCACAATCTGATTCTTGTGTGCCTGCTCTTCCGCTAGACGCTCGACTTCGTCTTTAGCCTGAGCGTTACCCGCCGGGTAGGTATAGACTGTGAAGCCCATTCCTGCACGCTCAACTACCTCTGCGAGCTGAGCTAGAGTTTCCTGCTTCTGATACCAAGACCAGTAAAGAAAATGACGCAAGCCTACGCCGTGAATCATGCCTGCGGTGGTTGGATCTTCGTAGTCACCGTCCATCATAAAGTTTTTATGGACGACTAACCGACTACGCTCCCATCGGCGAAGGAACACTCCGGTTCCCTCTGAGTTCCATTCAATGTCAGGCCTGCCTGCCCAGACGTCATTCTTAACATGGGCTACCGAGACTTTAACGCCAATTTCATCATGGTCAAAACGCCCAGTCCCATCATCATAGCGGAACAAAAGTTTGTCGCCATTGACGGGAACCCAATCAACAACAGAGCGATAGCGAACACCATTACTGTTCCGGGTGAACCCCCAAACGTTTTGAATAGCATACCGACCATACCAAACCGCTTCCATCAAGTTACGAAGATACTCTCGGAAACGAGGAATCCGAGAAACCATAAAGGTCAGTTCTTTAGCTACCTGACACTGTTTTTCATCACTGCTGTCTTCTGGCTGAATTTGCCATTGAAGCAAAGCAACAGCCATCTGCCTAGCAAACAAAGGCCCCATGATCATAGGATCACGACGCATCATGTTCGCGTTCTGTTTATTGTGCCTAATCGCCTCATCATGCTGACGATATGTTCTGGCAAGAGTGGACATCATGCCTGAGAACGTCGTAACATGCGGCAGCACTGTACGCCCAACGTTCGGTGCTAAATCAGGACTAAAGTTGCCCGGATCTCGCTCACGAGTCCTTGAGTCACCGTACATGCGGTATTGCTCAGGAACAGACTTCTCGTCGGGATACTCTTTGCCATTTACGATAATAGACATATTTAGCCCTGATAAACTTTTGGAACGTAAGTGAATTGGTATTCATGATCGCTACTAACGCCATCAACACCCATATACTCCGCTACCCTTATTGCTTTTGATTTGAAATGCATGTTCTTCAATATCTTGTGACACTTAAGACACGCATCGGAGGTCGTAACTTTTAGCTCTCTCTCAAATCTCTGTGCGTCAAGTTTGAAACTTTTGATTAAACAGGCAAACGAGGCCAAAGAAAAAGAACCAATTGAGAAAAAAGCCCCCACCTCTATAGCTTTCTTTTTTCGACTGTAGGTTGCCGCCAAGCAATACTCACCAGACTCAGTCTGGCTGTTCTCATGCACTTTCATAACAGCTCGAAAACGTCGTCTCTTATTGCACTTGAGCTGCTCGCACATCTCTAATGAAATATCACCTTCTCGGTGGGCCCACACTGCTAAAGCTTCCCAGTCATCCGAGGAGATATCTTCATAGGAGTAGTACACTTTGGGCGTCCTTATAAAAAAAGCCCACGTCTTAGGTGGGCATTGTACACAATTTATTTAGAGCGGCATAATTAACTAAGTCACATAATCACCGTCAGATGTGACATATGGCCTTCGCCCTGTCCCCACAGTGGGTACTGCCCTAACTCGAAATCCCAGCCTGTCTTGATTTAATTCAGGATCTCTATAGATAACTGCTTTTCTAGGCACATACAAAGACCCACTCATGCTTGGAGAAACTAGTGCGTACTTGTATTGATGACCAGTAAATGAGCCACATACCCTCAGTTTGTCCCACACAAACTTTCCTGCAGAGCCTGCCTTTTTAGCCTCTTCCCACACAGACTTAGGAACGGGATTTCCTGCTCCACCATAAGCATACATCGGGCCTCTTTCATGTGGCCTTATGTTGTAAGTATATCTCTGACCGTTGCAAGAGTTGACATCGTTTACGACACCGACTGAGCCCGGTGCCTTATAGGTCACATACAAGATGCCTCGTGCTTCGTCGTATGCCATCGAGTAAACGTTACTTGAACCACTGAAGTATTCCTCTTGAGCAAAGATGTCTACGTCGCCCGTGGGAGGTAGTAAGCCTCCAAGACGATAGTCAACCATCATTGGATCAGTGGTTTGTTGATCTCTCGATCGCCTAGTGCCAGAAACACCTACTTCACGCACTCTTTTGACTCTAGGCCCTATAGACCGACTAGGCTCTGTGTCGATATCCGGTATAGCTTTCCTGCTTCTAGGACCGGGGATATCGCCTTTGGTTGGAGGCAATTCTTCTGGAGAAGACGGCTGTAACATTTTCTGCCTAAAGTCCGGCACTGTATCCACGAGAAACTGCGACTCTGGATCAAACCCCTGCTGAGCCGCCCACTCTCGCAAATCAACAGAACGGATGCCACCGGGAGTTAGAGGCAGGCCAGCCTGCTCCATCGTAGTCTTGGCATTTTGGACATCTTGCTCTGTAACTTTGCCGCCAACCCTAAAGATGTCGATCAATCCACCAAACAATCTTCCGGCAGGGCCAAAACGTTCTCCCAGTGCAGTAAACACTGGAATTCTAGGCCTCTGTCTTTTTCTTGCCAGATCAATTGCTGCCTTGAGTAGCTTGTTACCCTTTGCCACTTTTCTCGCTCCTGTGGTAATCCTCACCTTCATTTATCGCCATAGGCTCGAAGTAGGCCTCTTTGCCATCGATAATGATGCCAGCACCCAAGGTCGGTCGATTGGGCAGGTGAGCACCGTAAGCAAATGCATACGCCGAGACATCAATTCCACATCCTGTGTTCAAGCCAAAGATGCGACTGCTTTCATTGCAATGGTATTTTACACCACCCCAAGTATGAGTGTGCCCCATTACCAAGTTGCATCTTTTCTGAATAGCCAAATTAATTGCGGCATCCTTGCCGCTGCATCCCGTTCCATGGGTATATAAAACACCATCTACATGGTGATCGAAAGCCCAGTCCCAAGTTGGAGTTCCATAAATTTCGTTGTATGTCCTTAAATACCTGTCTGGTATCCCTGACTTTCTGGCTTTTCTGAAGTGCCGCTCATCATGATTGCCTATGCAAACAAGAGCGTCTGGAAACGCCTTTTTCCATGCAGACAAGCTTTCTAGCACTTCTAAAGCCTCTTGTTCCGCCGACAATCCATTTGGGTCTGTATCCCAAAACGACAGAGCATGGGCGTCAACAACATCTCCGATCAAAACTACTTTGTCACATGACCACAGTTTCCGTAGGTCTTGGCAAAACTGCAAATACATTGGATGCACAAAAGGGAGGTGCATGTCTCCGACAGCTAAGACTCGCATTTTCTGTATCCCAACCTCCACAAAAAACGAGACAAGTCATAAGACGTTTCTTCAATCCATTCTTCGTCTTTCGACCAATCAGCTCCATGCAGGAACTCATGAATAATTATTTCCAACTCATGACGATCTGCTAAAGAATTATCAACCTTTAGGGTTTTACCCTTCCTTTCTGGATGATCTATTTGCCCAAAAGCACCCCCCCCTTGCTTTAGACCTGCCACTCTCATGAACTTCCAGTATTTCGACAAAATCTTGACTCTCATACTGAACCTCACGAGGAAAGCCTAGCGACGTAAATATTGATCTCGCCTTTCGTCTTGACGGATAACTTCTAATGCTTCCTTAAGTGCATGAGGCAAATCTTGTTCTGTCATTTTAGCATCAAGCAACTGAACTATATATTTGCGAAGATCTTGCACTTCTAACGCACATGCGACTAAGGCGGTTCTCGCAACCATGTCACCTTTAATTTCTAAGCCCTCCACCACCGACATGACGTAAGTAAGGTTATTAGTCGGCATCACTTTCCCTTTGCAGTAATCCTGCTATAAGCACCATGTAATTAATGACATCTTCGCACGAGTCCATCCATGACTCTTCTGTCACCGACAAATCACCGTTGCGAACAAATGATTCGATACGCTTTAATTTGTCCTGCACTCTCAGGAGTACGCCCATTGCTGGGTGTATGCCAAACACACTGCTAGCGTCAAAATTTGCAAACGGATTTTTTGCGTGCTCAGGATTCGCGTAGTCATTGTTCTTTCTGATCATTGTGTCGAGACAATTCGATGTCATATTTTTATGCAGTTGAATTAGTTCCTGCTGCGTCTCGTCCGATTGAAAAGAACTCATCTCCAAATCCTTCTTTTATAAGTTGCATAAAATTAGAGTAATGCATGGGCTTTATATAAGTTATGCCGGGCTGAAACATAGTTTTAGTTACTCGTTCCGGTATTTTAACGAACCAAAATGTTTTAGCTTTGATCCTGCTGACATCTTGCTTTTCAGACGAAATAGTTACTAACTGATCTCCGTTGCGTATGTCATGCATAATTTGCACGACTTCACAATCTGGAAGGTAGTAAACGCCATTATGCTTTACTGCCTTATACTGCCTTGTCATCGTGCCCTTACACCAAGCCGTTACTAGCTCTGGTGTAATCACTTTACCAGTCATCTTCGTCAGAAAGTCACATATTTCTGATCGGCTCAAAAACTTGCTACGATCAAATGTTGTAATTCCATTCATGGAAAACTCAATTCACGAAACGATGCAAGTTTTTTGGCTTTATTCTGCCGCCTTTGACACTGCCTTTTGCGGCGGCGTGACTGTTGGTATGCAATAAATACCGAAGAGCATCACATGAGTGATCGTCTCTTTTCAAAGGCCTTGGTGCTGCGTTACGAACGAACTTGCCGCCTTTGCTTTTCTCCCAAACGTAGGTCTGCAATTCACGGATCAAGTTAGGACATCGGTCTTTATCGATGACGACCTTGGGATCTCCATTGTCCAGCTGCAATGCAACTCGTACTGTTTCAATGCCCTCTATCACCTGATTGTTTGCACCAACAATAGGTATTCCTGACTGAGTAAACAATCTAGCCAAACCCGGCGATGCAGGGTCACCGTATGTCGGACCATGCCATGGGTCATTGGGCCAAGGTTGCTTGTTGATAATCCTGTCTGCATGATCCATGTAAGTCAGGTTTTGATCTGTGCTGTAATACTCGTCATAGATGTACCATGTCCCTACTGAATCCTTCGCTCCCCACAAGCACACAAAGGCATTCTCAGGGCCACTACCCCAGTCAATAGATCGGAAGTGGTACATACCATCTGTAAAACTATCCGACAAACTGGTGTCAGTATGCAATCTTGCATTGAATGTTGGGTAAACAAGGCCCTCAAAGCTTGCGAATGCACCACGCATTCTTACTTCACGCATTTCCTCAGAAACCATTCCGAAGAACTCATCGAACCAAGCCTGATCCACATGGCCCGCCTCAACTGCACACTTAGTGTTGCAGTAGTAGACAGCCCAATCCTCTGGCAGAGTGCCGTTATTAATCATGTCCTCTAGAGGGCGAGACAAATGCGGATCAATTGGAGTAAACTCGGCAAGCTTTGCACCGGGGAAGTTGTAATCACGACAGCCACGAAGCACTTCTTCAATCAAGGAAAAAGGACACTGCTCAATAAACACAAAGCCGCCAATAGATGACGCCTGCATTTTTGAACGACCTTGATCGTAAGACTTTAGCTCAATCACCCAATAGTTATTTGGATCGTGACCGGGCCATGGTTTAAGAGGTATACGAAAAGGCCAGTTTTGATTCGGCTTGTACCAATCAACCTTATCCCACTGCACTTCTTCTTCTGGCAGCATGCCCCTCCCGCACATCTTTTCATTCCACGCAACATCCATGACCATTGGATAACCTTCCGAGATAATCCAAAACGGTGTTGCGGGACGAGGTGGCGGCTGATCTCGCAATAGAAACTTGACAGCTTTAGCCAAAGTTAGAGTGGTAGTACCTGCTCCGTTGCCACCAAGTAAAAACGTAATTCCACGATGCTTACTGTTATAGAAGCTTGTCTGCATGTCCCACTCCTCAACCTTATCTGGTCGAGGCTCGAACGTGAAATACATGCGATCCAGCTGTCGCTCAAGATGGCCCACCGCCTCCTGCACGGTCGATGGCTTCCATACTTCTTCTTTCCTCGGCATACGTCTGTAGAC
>VTLG01010157.1_pt1 | contig 12032 bp, 13 predicted proteins | sample 4694571 | NCBI WGS metagenome assembly VTLG01 (sample SAMN12604809, study PRJNA352737) | marine metagenome | biome: ENVO:00000447; feature: ENVO:00000209|ENVO:00000569|ENVO:01000036; material: ENVO:00002151; isolation source: viral sequences binned using virsorter ... | reverse complement strand
TATAATTAATGATAGTGATTTAGATAATATTAATTGGTTAAATGATACCACTCCTATTTCTAAATCTGATATTCAAACAAAAATGACAGAGTTATTAGATGGTGATAAAACTGAAAAAACTAATACTGCAAACAAAAAAGCATCAGGAAAACAAAAATTAAAAGACTTAGGTCTTGATGATGATGAAATTAAAGCATTAATGGGGGTTGAATAATGGCATATATAGGACGTGAACCAACAGTTGGAAACTTTCAAGTTTGTGATGCCATATCAGTAGTCAATGGTCAAGCAGCATACACTATGCAAGTATCATCTACAAATGTTTCACCAGAAACTGCTAATCATGTTTTATGTAGTTTAAATGGAGTATTACAAAAACCAGGTAGTTCATTTACAGTATCTGGTTCAACAATTACTTTTGCTAGTAACTTAGCAACAGGAGATGTTATAGATTTTATTCAAATATTAGGATCAACTCTTGATCTTGGTGTACCTAGTAATGACACAGTAGGTGCTGCACAAATTAAAGATGATCTTATTTCTGGAACAACTGCTTTAGCAAGTGAACCAGCAGATACTGATGAGTTCTTGGTTTCAGATGCTGGAACATTAAAAAGAATTGATTATTCATTAATTAAACCAAGTTCATCTTTTACAAAAATTTCAACAACAACTATTTCAAATGCGGCTTCAGTTACTTTAGATGTTTTTACTTCAACTTATAGAAACTATAGAATTATTGGAAGTGGTTTTACACCAGCAACAGATGCGGCACATCTAAACGGAGAAATATATCAAGCAGATGATACAGAAGCTGGTAGTTATTATTGGGGTTCTCCTCAATGGTATGATGATGGCTCAGATGGTCTAACTTCAAATGTTTATGGTGGAACGGCAGAGGGTTCATTTCTTGTTTTTAGAGGAACTGATAGTGGTGGAGATAAAAGTCAAGCAAATTTTGACATGATGGTTTACCAACCACAAGTCTCAGATGCAGATACAACATTTAGCATACAATCTGCTGGTAGGAGAGATGGAACAAGAGGTGCAATTGAAATTTCAGGTGGATTTGCTGGTGGAGCAAACTCTTTTACTAAAATAAAATTTTCTTTTTCATCAGGTAATATTGTAAATGGTGTTGTTACAGTTTATGGATTGGAGAATTAATTACACATGGCACTCAAGTTTGCTAACAATAACTCTCTATCAGCAATCACAACTAAACCAAGTGGTTTAAGTGGTGGGTCATTAAACCTTATCTCTACACAAACTGCATCAAGCTCATCTACAATATCTTTTACATCTGGTATTGATAGCACCTATGATGAGTATGTGTTTAAGTTTTATGATATACACCCAGCTACTAATAGTACAGCATTTCGTTTTAATTTATCAGTTGATACAGGCAGCAATTATAATGTTACAAAAACAACAACTGTAACTCAATATTATCACGATGAGGGTGATAGTGCTACTGCACTTCAATATGATACAGGCATGGATTTAGCACAAAGCACAAATCCACAAATTATAGCAGAAAACATTGGTAATGGTAGTGATGAATGTGCAAGTGGTTATTTACATTTATTTAACCCATCATCAACTACTTTTGTTAAAAATTTTTTAATATCATCAGCTAGTTATTTTGCTAGTGATTATTCTAATAATTACTATGTAGCTGGTTATGGTAATACAACATCTGCTGTTGATGCAATACAATTTACCATGTCATCAGGCAACATAGATTCAGGAACAATAAAATTATATGGCGTTAGTTAAATATAACAATAATAGTATAAGTGCTGTAACCTCTGCTGCTGCAATACCAGCTGGGGATATGACTTTGATTAAATCTCAAACAGCATCTTCAAGTTCTACTATTAGCTTTGTTCATGGAAGTTCAGATGTTGTTTTAGATAGTACATATCCTATTTATGTTTTTAAATTTATTAATATGCACCCAGCAACTGACGATCAATCTTTTTCATTTCAAGGTTCAACAAATACAGGAAGTTCTTATGGTGTAACTATTACATCATCATCATTTAGAACATATAATCAAGAAAATGATGGTGGTAATGGTTTCGGTTATTTAACTGATTACGACCTTGCTCAATCAACAAATTTTCAAAGATTAGGACAAACTGTGGGAAATGCTAATGATGAATCTTTTAGTGGAGAACTTTTTCTTTTTAATCCAAGTTCTACAACATTTGTAAAACATTTTATAGCAAGAAATGTTCATGCTGGTTATGCAGATTATGTTGGAGATGGTTTTACTGCGGGGTATTTTAATACTACTTCTGCTATTGATGCTATACAATTTAAATTTGCATCAGGCAATACTGATTCAGGCACAATCAAACTCTATGGAATAAAGGATAGTTAATGAGCATAGTTAAATTAAATAATAGAGGTATAAAAAACGCAACTGCTTTTGGTTCTATAACAGGATTAGGCAGTATGATATTTATTAAAAAGCTAACAGCTTCTAGTTCTGCAACTTTATCTTTTGTTGATGGTTCTAGTTCAGTTGTTTTGGATAATACTTATAAGGAATATCTGTTTACTTTTAACAATATGCATCCAGCTACAAACCAAGTATATTTTCAATTTAATATAAGTGTTGATAGTGGTTCAAACTATAATGTAGCAAAAACTACAACTTTTTTTCAAGGTTATCATACAGAAAATGGTAGTGATGCTGGTGTATCATATCAAACATCAAGAGATTTAGCACAAGGAACTGGATCACAATATTTAACAAGGCAAATTGGGAATGGAAATGATGACAATGCAGGTGGTTATTTACATTTATTTAATCCATCTTCAACTACTTTTGTTAAACATTTTATAGCCACTTCTAGTAATAATTATGGTGGCGATACTTACTATATGAATAATTTTATTGCTGGATATGGTAATACTACAAGTGCTGTAGATGCAGTTCAATTTTCAATGAGTTCAGGAAATATAGATGCTGGAGATATTTGTTTATACGGAATTAATTAATAATAATAAGGAGAAACAATGCCAAGATATAAATTAGTAAATGGAGAACGAATACAGTTCACAGCTGAAGAAGAAACAGCTAGGGATGCCGAAGAACAAGCATGGGCAGATGGTGCTCTCGCTAGAGCACAGGCTAATCTTAGATCTAAAAGAAATGCTCTTTTAGCTGCAACTGATTTCTATGCTTTATCTGATGTAACTATGTCAGATGACATGAAAACATATAGACAAGAGTTAAGAGATTTACCTAGTGGTAAAGACACTGTTGCTAAATGTGAAGGTGCTACATTTCCAACTAAACCATAATTATAATGTCTAGGGTTAATTTTAAAAACTTTACACCTAGACCTAAACCAAGAAAAAGACCTAGAAGACACAAAAAAAATTTAAACAAACAAGAAAAAAGAATGCAAAAAAAATATAATCGACAGGGGAGATAATGGCGACACCAGACGAAGTACAATTACAAAAGGGAACTATAACACCTGCTCAAGCAGAGCAAACAGGTAGTCAAAAAGCTGTTTCATTAATAGATAGTTTAATAACTCAACCTAGTTTACCTACAGGTACAACTTTATCACCGCAGTTACAAAATATAGCTACTACTGAATTAATGGGAACTGCAGGTGTTACTGGAACTTTAGCTGCAGCTACGCCTGCTACAGCTGCTGCTCCAACTATAGCTGGACCTAGCACACTTGCTGGAACTCAAGTAGCAACACCAACAGCACAGACAGCAGCTCAAATGACAGCTGCGCAAGTTTCAGGAAATATTCCTACAATGACTGCTGCTACTGGTACAGTTACTCAACCTATGACTGGAGCAACAGGGGCTATTACATCTGATGCAACAGTAAGAGGTCAATTAGAAAGTTTACAAAATGAAGTACAAACAGCTTTAAATACAGGTAATCCCCTACCAGTATGGGCTAGAGGTGCTGCTAAAGCTACTGAAGCTGCAATGGCTAATAGAGGTTTAAGTGCAAGTTCAATGGCTGCAGAAGCATTAGCTGAAGGTATTATGAACTCTGCTATACCAATAGCAAAAGCAGATGCTGATAGTTATAAGCAAATGATATTTCAAAATTTGTCTAATAATCAACAAGCAGCTATTACAAATGCACAAGCATATCTTAAAATGGATTTGGCTAATTTGTCTAACAGACAACAAGCTAATTTACAAAATATAAATACTAGACAGAATTTTTTATTATCAGATCAAGCAGCTTCTAATGCTGCATTTCAGTTTAATGCTACAAGTCAAAATCAAGTAAATCAATTTTATGATAAATTAAATACAACTATAGCAGATCAAAATGCTGCTAGACTTGATGCAATGAAAAAATTTGCAGAAGCAGAAACAAGCAAAATTAATGCATTAAATGCACAAAATACAATTGCAGTAAATGAAGCAAATGCAAAAAGAGAAGACACTGTAAATAGATTTAATGCAACATTAGAAAATCAAAGACAACAATTTAACGTAGCAAATCAAAGAGAAATAGATCAATCAAATGTAGTATGGAGAAGAGCAATAAATACAGCTAATACAGCTGCAGTAAATGCTTCTAATCAAACTAATGCACAAAATTTGTTAAACCTGTCTAATTGGGGTTTATCTTCAGCATGGCAACAATGGAGAGATGAAGCATCGTGGGTTAATACTTCTTCAGAAAATATGGAAAATAGAAATCATAATTTAGCTATGGCAGCTTTAGAAAGATCTACTGCTGTAGATTTACAAGATAGTGCATCAAAAGATGCAATGTATCAAATGATTGGTAAATTTGGTTTTGATTTACTAACAGGTAATTAGGAGAATAAATGATAAAAGATATAGTACAAGGAGCAGTTAAAAGTGCAGCTAACTGGGTAGGAACAACAATAGGTGGAGAAACAGGTGGAAAAATAGCTGATAAAATAACAGGTTCATTATTTGAAAAAAGAGGAGTTGGTGGTGATTTTGAAGTAATAGATACTAGAGTTACACCGCCTAGTGTTGGTGGATCTTTAATGGGATTTAAATCACCAGGTATGGCTGGTAGAACTTCAAGAAGAATGAGTGGTGGTATTAAAACTGTAGATGCTGATACTATAAATGCTGAATGGAATTATAGATTAAAAAGATATCTAGTTGATATGAGATATTTTAGTAGGAAATCATAGGAGAAAATATGGATCAATTTAAAGAAGGTCAAGATAATCCGTTTGATGCCCCAGTACCTGGTCAAGGTTTAACAGACACACCAGGCAATTATCCTTGGGAACATCCGCCACAATTTACAGATACATCAGAAGCTGCAGATTTTGTATGGGAAAGATTACATAGACCAGAGTTTGCAGAAAGAGTTTTAGGTATGTTAGATGCAGGAATACCTGTAGAGGCAGTAGGAAGAATTATAATTTTTAATGGATTTATGGAAGGTAAATGGACTCCCGATGTAGCTTTTATAATTGCAGAACCAATAATGAAAATGATTGTAGCTATGGGTATGCGAGGCGGTATAAAAAATTTTAAAATGTCTATGGGAGATATTACTAATAATAAAGATATGCAAGCTATTACTAAAATTAAATTAGATAATTTACAAGCTAAAAAAGCTACAAAGGCTGCAACAAGTATTAAGAAAGATATTAAAAAAATAGAAAGTAAAGGTTTAATGGCTAAACCTGAAAAACAGGAGATAGAATAATGAGTGCTTTAAGAGGAATATTTACAGGATATCTTGGTGCTAAAATAAGAGATACAGAAGCTGCAGACCAATTAAAAGGTAGAGTATTAGAATCAGCTGGTACAAATTTTTATACAAATATTTTACCTAATCAAATGGAAGCTGAAAATTTAAGAAGAGATAATTATGATTTATTAGCTGGAGAAGATCCTAATCTTGCAGAGTTAGCTGATATAAATAATTTTACAGCAACAGAAGCAGGTATGGAAAAATTTAAAGAGTTTAGAGAAAAAAATAAATTAAAAGGTCCAGATGCATTAAAGAATCTTAATTTTGAAACAGATTACAATACTAGATATACTAAGAGAGGAAAAGATTTTAACGAGAAATATCAACCTATTTTAAATCAATTAGGTATAAAAGAAATAGGTGGTATGGGATATAATACAGTAGAAAGTTTAGTTGGTGGTAAAGAACCAGGTCCAATGAAATCTACAGATATGGCAACAGCACCAGCACCATCTGATAGTTTTGCTAGTACTCAGTTGTCTGATTATTTTGTAACATCACCTATTAGTTATGATATACCTGAAGGTGAATTTCAAAAAGTTGCATCAACAATGAGAGAGTTTGGTCAATTTTTTACACAAGATAAAATAACTGGAGAATTAAAAATAAATTTAAATGAAACAAACAGAAATGAGTATGGTGCTTTAAGAAATATTACTCAAGAAATAGCACAAAATTATTTAGATCAAGATGGTAAAGTAAATGTAAGTGCAGCAATGACGGCAGGAAGTAATATTTTAACAGAGCAAACTAGTAATGTAATATATGGTAGGCAGCGTGCTGATGGATTTGAACAGGGTATAGCAGCTGCAGATGGAAGTGATTTTAGTCAAAACTTTAATAACACTTACAAAACTGATAAAGTTAAAAAAGAATATTTAGCACAAGGTTTATTTAATTTAGATGGTGGGCAAGAAGCTCAAAAATATTTTGCACAAAGTTTTCCTGAAACTGTGCTATTCGATGATAATACAAGTGTAAGAGATTATTTATTAAAGTTAACTGGCTTAAAGAGATAATATGACAAAGGGATTTTCACTTGGTGATTTTAATATAAATCAACAAGCAGCTGAAGGTGCATCTCCTAAAAAATTTAATTTAGGAGATTTTAATAAACAATTACCGCCTGATGAAAATAAAATTAAAAAAGACAAAACTATAAAAAATTTTATACCTATACAAAAAAATGCTGATGGTTCTTTAAAATATACATTTGATAATATTTATGATAATGAACAATTAATGTCCGTTGCTAAAGATTATTATTCTAATAAAAATCGTGAAAGTTATACTGATAAAGAGGCAGTTGATAAATTTATATCTGATAGAACTTGGAATCAAGCTAACACTTTTGCAATGGGTAAAGAATTTTTATATGTTACTGGAGAAAATTTTGGCGAAGATCAAAAAGCTAGATTATCATATTTAACTAGATACTGGGATGAATTACCAAATTTTTATGAAGAAGGTGGTAGAGGGGCATCAGGATTTTTTGCTAATTTAGGTGTTGGTGTATTAGATCCTTTAAACATATTTGGTGGGCTAGTAGGTGGTCAAGTTGGTAAACAAGTATTAAAAAAAGCTGGACAAGAAGTTATAAAATCTCAAGTAAAAAAGAAAGCTGGGAAAAAAGTTGTAGAAAAAACTGTTACAAAAGAATTGTTAAATAGTCCTGAAGAATTATCTAAGCTATCTGCATCAGCAAAAAAACAAGCATTGTTAAAAGGATCTGCTTCTATGGCAGGAGTTGAAGGTGCAGGATTTGGTACAATAGATATTGCCAACCAGCTAGTAGAAAGAGATTTAGATTTACGAGAAACTTTAGATCCTGTAAGAACAGGAACAGTTGCTTTGACAGCAACAGGTCTTGGATTTTTTGTACCATTAACTGCTGGATATTTTGGAAATAAAATTATTAATTTAAAATTAGCTAAGAATAATAATTTACCAGATGGTAAAATGAAAAATTATTCTAAAAAATCTCCTGATAATGAAAATAAATCAGAATCTTTAAATAGTGAAATAACTGATGCAGCAAGTTCAGCTAAAACTAATTTAGCAGATCAATGGGATTTTGTAAAAGTATTACAAAAAGAACTCACGGGTGTTGAGGGTGATGTTGCTTCATTAAAAAAATTATATAAGTCAGGTGACTTTAAAACTGATCCAATACTTGAACCATACTTTCAATTAAGAATGTTAGCTGCTTCAAGCACTAGAGCAAATGCTTTTATAATGGATGGTATATATTTACCACCATCTGCAACTGCAAAATCAGCAAGTTATATAAAAGGTAAAAGTCAAGGACTACACAAAATTTTAGAACCTTTTGATAAACAAAATGAAGTAAATGAATTTTTAGGTTATGTTGCCGCAAAAAGAATGCAAGCTATATCTAAAAGAAGACCTACATTAGATAAAACTTTACCTATGGATAAAGCAACTAGGCAAGAGTTTATTGATTTTGCAGAATTAAATGCGTCATCATATAAAAAAAAGTATGGAAAAGATTTAGTTAGAAAATCTAATTTTACATCTGCTTTACTTAAATATAAACAATTTACAGATGAACTACTAGAATATCAGGTCCAGTCAGGATTACTATCTAGAAAAGATGCTAGAAAAATATTAAAAGAAAATCCATTTTTTATACCATTAACTAGAGATAAATTAGCAAGTGAAACTGGCATAATATCAGCAGTAAAACAACAAACTCAAAAATTATTAGGCGTTGCTAGACCAGGTGCTGTTAAATTAGCACAACAAAAACAAGAAGGCGATATTAACCTATATAAAAATTTAGTTAATTATACTTATCAAACTGTGTTAGCTGGTGATAAAAATAGAGCTAAAATAGCTTTTTACAATATGATTCAAAAAGCTGAAAAGTTAGGTAAATTAGATAAAGATAGTATAGTAAGATTAGTTACTCCAAATCAAAGAGTAAGAATACAAAATATTCCAATTGAAAGAATAACTAAAGCATATACTAATGCTGGTGCAAAATTTGATCCAGATAAAGATATACCAGTTAGAGTGGGTAAAAAAAGAAAAGAAGCATTAGATAATTTAAATAGTCTTGATGTTGTAACTTTTTCTGATACTTTTAGAAAAAGTGATACAGGGTCTGCAGATTTTGCTGATATAGTTTATAGAAATGGTAAAGCAGAAGTATATGAAATAGTAGATCCTAATTTAGCAGAAGCATTTAAAGGATTAGGTGATGCTGGAGCAGACAGATTATTTAATATGTTTGGAGAAGGTGGCATATTTAATATATATGCCAGATTTGCATCTCAAGCAATAACATACTCACCACCTTTTGTAGCGTTTAACGTTATAAGAGATACATTAGCTGGAACTGTAAATTCAGCTTTTGGTATAGCATCTAATAAAAAAGTAGGATTTATACCAGGATTTACAAGTGCAAAAGGTTATATATCAACTGTTAGACATACTGATCAATATAAAAAAGCATTATTAAATGGTTTAGGGTACTCATCAAGAACAGAAACTTCTAATAATGCACCTAGAAATATAAAATTATTAATACAAAATGGTTCAACCTTGGGTGTATTAAGTGATACTACTAATTACTATACAACAAATTTAAAAAGATTATTTGGTAGACCATTAGGTTATGGTGGTAGACAATATAAAAAATTAGTGCAATCTGCAGAGTATGCAACTCGTATGGGAGAATATCAACTAGCTAAAGCTGCTGGTTTTAGCGATATAGCTGCATCATTTGCAGGTAGAGAAGTTGCAACAGATTTTGGTATGAGAGGTTCTAGCTCTATAATAAATGCTATTAATAGAAATACTATGTTTTTTAATGCAAGTATTCAAGGATTATATAGAACAGGTAGAGTATTATTTGAACAGCCTAAAAGAGCTGCAGCTATAATTACTTCAACAATTGTTGCTCCTGAAATAGCTTTATATCATTTAAATAATCAACATAAAGAATATTCACAAGTTCCAAATCAAGTTAAGCAATTAAATTATTTAATACCAAATTACACAACAGATGAAAATGGTAAAAAAATTTTAGATCCAGAATTACCATTTTATGCTATACCTAAACCATATGACTTAGGTGTATTTGCAAATGTTGCTACAGCACTAATGGATGGTATGTATAAAAATAGTAATGGTGTAACAGCAAAATATGTAGCAGAATCATTTTCTTTAATATCTCCAGGTATGCCAATACCATCAGGTATAAGACCAATAATAGAAACAATGTTTAATAAAAATTTTTATTCTGGTGCACCTGTTATTGGTATATATGAAATGAGAAAAATAAATGAGTTACAATATAGACCTTCAACTAGAAAAATTGCAAAAGAATTAGCAACTGTTGCAACTAATATATATAATTTTACTTTAAATACTAAAAAAGGATCTTTACAACCCTCTATGAGTCCTATTACTATGGATTATTTAATAGGTGCTTATCTTACAGGTATGGCACAATATCCAGTAGATATATTAAATTCGGGATTAGAAAAATTTACAAAAGAAAAAATACCAGGTGCTGGAACATCCCCAACAAAAAGAGAAGATGAAGCAGATTTATCAAGTTTAAAAAATGCAGTTAGTATTGTTACTAGAAGATTTAAAGTAGCAGCCCCTATAAAAAATTCACAATATCATAAAGAATGGCAAAAAATAGTTAGAAGAGCTAAAGAATTAAAACAAGTAGACTATACGCAAATGGATTTAGAAAGGCGTAACAAGTCATTTCTAGTAGGTTTAGGTATAAGAACACTAGAAAATTTTGAAGACTTTGATGGTCCAGTTGAAGAAGAAGTATTAGTATTTGGTAGAATATCGCCAATGCTAAAAGCTGTTGAAACTAAAATATTAAAATCTAGAGCAGCAAGAAATGATATAAGAGCAGGGACAGATAGTCCAGAAATTAAAAAAGAAAAAATTGATGTACTACTTGCTATAGAAAATGAAACATTAAAACAAGTTATAGATGCTTTAACTGAACAAAATTTAGAATTTGTTTTTGATCAAACAATAACTGATAACATTTCTGATTTAGGTGTATTAAAAGGTACGATTGCAAATATTGTATTTGGAAATTTAGATAGACTTGGATTAGGTCTTAGAGAGGATACAGTTAAGAAAAACCCTAGAGAAAAATAATGGCTAAACAACCCAAAACAACTAGCGAACACTTAATATCCTTATATGGATATATCACAGGGTTGAAGAGAGAAATTTCACAAATAAAAAATAATCATCTTAAACACTTACATCAAGATGTGGATAAGTTGCATGGAAAAGTAGACACCCTACTTTATGCAATATTGGGGGGGCTAGGGGCAACAATACTAACATTAATAGGACTATTTGGCTAATGGACAAAAGAACAAAAACAGATACAATAGTAATACATTGCACACAAACTCCAGCAAATATGGATTTTGGTGTAGAAAAAGTAACAGCTTGGCATAAAGAACGTGGCTTTGATACAATAGGATATCATTATTTAATTAAGAGAGATGGCACATTACAAGTTGGAAGAGATGAAGATGTTACAGGTGCACATGCGGTACAAGTTAATGGTACATCAGTAGGTGTAGCATTAGTTGGTGGTGGTACAGTAGATATGGGTTGGGAAAATAATTTTGAATCTGTACAATTTGAAACATTAAAAAGTATATTATTAAAACTAAAAGATAAATATAACATAGAAAAAATTATAGGTCACTATCAAGTAGAGGATAAAAAGAAATGTCCATCATTTGATGTGCCAAAATGGTTGGAGGAAAATGGTTTGGTTTAGTGCATTAAAATTAGGTTTAAATGCGGCAACGCATATATACAAAAAGAAACAAGAAACAAAAATGAAAATGGCAGATGCACAGCATTTACATGCTGATCGTATGGCTCGTGGAGAAGAGGCTTACCAAGGTAAACTTCTTGAAGCAAGACAATCGGACTGGAAAGACGAGTTCGTATTGGTCGTTTTAACGCTGCCAATTTTTGTGATTGCTTGGGGAGTTTGGTCAGAAGATCCAGCCGCATCAGAGAAGATAAGAATGTTCTTTGAGCAATTTCAACAACTTCCAAGTTGGTTTACCAATCTTTGGATTCTTGTTGTTGCAAGCATATATGGTATTAAGGGTACACAAATTTTCCGTAACGGGAAAAAGTAATGTCCGATAACAGTTTTGAACTGATAAACGAATACAAAGAACAGGTTCGTATATTAAAACAAGAAGTAGCTGAACTACAAGATGCAGGTAAGTCTAAAGATGC
>VTLG01008437.1_pt1 | contig 12033 bp, 21 predicted proteins | sample 4694571 | NCBI WGS metagenome assembly VTLG01 (sample SAMN12604809, study PRJNA352737) | marine metagenome | biome: ENVO:00000447; feature: ENVO:00000209|ENVO:00000569|ENVO:01000036; material: ENVO:00002151; isolation source: viral sequences binned using virsorter ... | reverse complement strand
AGCAAAAACAGAATTACAAGCCCTTAAAATTTTAGTAGAAAAAGGGGGCTACGATATTACTTACGACGATATATTAGTAGAAAGAGAAGATTACGAAAATGCTGAATTAATTGAAACAAGGGAGATAGAATGAGTAAATATTTAATTTCGTTTGAAATACGAGACGGGGAAAATGAGTACCGTGATTATGGTATTTTTAATGAAAAAGATACTGACGAAAATATTATTAAATATTTTTACGGTTTAGAAAATCTTGAAGAAGAAAACGGTTGGTATTGGAAAGATACAAGTGTTGTTCGCATTAGTAATTCTAGTTGTATTGACGACGACAAAATTAAAACAATGCGAGAATATGGAGTAGCATACGAGCATAATATAGAGGGGATAAAATGAAAAGAAAAAAATGGACGCAAGAAGAAATTGAGAGAGCAAGACAATTATTAAAAAAACATTCTTACGCAACCGTGGGGAAAATGTTGCATAGATCAAAAAATTCTGTGATAGGACAATTTTACCGTGAGAAAGTTATGAACGGATATGTACCAGACCCATTTTCAAAATATACAAGAAAAAAAGAAAAAGATATTCATGTCAATAACTAGAGTATACCGTGACCGTGATAATAATATCAAAGTAGAAAAGTTTAGTTTTGAGGAAGTAAAAAAAGACTTGACTAAATTCTTCTCCCATGATAATAGGATAAGTAACAGAAAGAATAAAAATGAAACTAAAAGACTTATTAAACATTCAACAGATAGTTGAAAAGAGAGCAATACCTTATGACGTATTAGAATTTGATAGTACGCATTATTCACAATCTAAAGATATGACCGTTGATATTTTAGATTTGCATTTAACTCATGCGATTAGAATATTAAATAATTATTTAACTGATGATGAATATCCAAGATATACAGAATCAGACCGTCAAGAAATTAACAATAATCTAAAAGGTATTTCAGCACTTAATAAAAGAATAGAAGAAAGAGTTGATGATATTAGAGAGGTTGTAAACGAATGAGTAAATTATCAAGAGAGGAAATATTTGAAACAGCAGACAAAATCTATTTTGAATTTATGAATTATATTGATGATTCAACGGTCGCAGAATTTGTTGAAAATGACCCCGATAATCCAAAAGGCACTAGAGATACAAAAAAAGGTCAAGAACTTTTTGATAGTATTGAATTTCATTTAGAGAGTATATCATGACCGTGATAAAATTCTGTATAATAGTTTTACTAATTAATATTTGCTTTTTATTTACTCCCATGTTAATAGGATATTTATAATATGATTGGTGCTAACCTATTCGGTGGTTGGTTAAATGTTTCTTTCAATGTAAAACAGCCAATACAAAAAGAAAGTAAAAAATGATTAGTAATTATCCATTCGGTAAAAAAAATGACCGTCCTAATTATTATTATACGCAAGATGTATATAGCGACGGTCAAGGAATTACAGGTCGCATAAAAAAAAGAAAGAATAAAAATGTTAAAATTCGTAAAATCAAAAAAACTACTTAACATTGATAATAACGCAAAAACTGTAAAAGGTCAGAAATACGGTTTTATCACCGCCATATTATATCTAGCGCCTTCAACTCAATCGGGTTTCAATGTTTGCCCTCAAGCCTCTAACGGTTGCAAAAAGGCGTGTTTGTTCACGGCGGGGCATGGTGCATTTGATAATGTTAAACAAGGTCGTATTAATAAAACGAGGTGGTATATACAAGAGAGAAAAACTTTTTTAGATCAATTAAGAAAAGAAATAAACGCATTTATTATAAAAGCTAAAGCAAAAAACTTAACTCCTTGTATTAGATTAAATGGAACTAGTGATATCTCATGGGAAAATACAGGACTTATAGACGAATATAAATCTATTCAATGGTATGACTACACCAAAATTTATAAAAGAGCCTTAAAATTTGTAAATGGTCAATTACCTAAAAATTATCATTTAACTTATAGTTTAAATGAGGATAACAAAAAACAAGCTTTTGATATTCTTAAAAAAGGCGGTAATATATCCGCAGTATTTAGAAAAGATTTGCCAAGAAAATTTAACGGTTACAAAGTTATTAATGCAGATGATAGTGATTTAAGATTTCTAGACGGTCATAATATCATAGCGGGGTTAGTAGCTAAGGGAAAAGCTAAAAAAGATTATTCGGGGTTTGTGCTTGATGTGTGAACTAGTTATACAAACAGCTATAAATAATGGTGACTTACCAAAAAAATAGATTAATTTAATGGTTGCGTTATCCTATAAAGTCCTATAAAGATATTCTCATGGTCACAGAAAGAAGTAATTTTATGAAAAAAATTAATAATTATGAGTGGTCAAGTCTATTGGACTTAACAGGAAAAGGACTTAACCAATTTAATGCTGTTGATCAAAATTTAAATTGTTCTCAACTTATGAACAATGCCAATTTAGATTGGAATGTTGAAATGAAACCCGTATTATTTGCTAAAGGTGGAAATACTATTGCTAATGAATTAGTTAAAAGTGATAAGTTTTTTTCTTTAGTAAAAGATAACAAAGAGGTTTTAGTATCTGGTTTAACAGATAGCTATCACCCTATGCAAAATGATCAGATTGCTAGAATTGGTGATCATGTTGCTAGAAATACAGGTATCAAATTTGAACATGCTTTTAGCTACGATAGAGATAAATACGTCACTTTTTTAGCAAAGACTAACGGTCAGTTTAATATTGGTAATGATGTTGTTAAATCTTATATTATGTTTAATAACTTTCATACAGGGCGTGACAAATCATCAATTTTGACAACTAATATTTCTGTGTGGTGTTCTAATACTTTTATGAATGCTTTAAAAGATAACAGCCAATTTAAAATAGGAATTAGCCATAGAATAGAATTTTCAACTGAATTTGAAAACTTGGTAAAATCCAAAATTGATACGGCACTTAAAAGCAATCAAGAATATTCAGAACAAGCAAAAACCCTAGACGATAAACAAATAAAAGAAAGCGACTTGTTGAAATATTTTATTCTTGTTTATAATCCTAAATTATTAGGTGACTTTCAAAAATCATCAATGGAATATAACTCATTGAATGATTTAGAAGGCTCAAATATTACTAATATTAAAAGATGTTATGGGGTGTTTCATGATACGATTGAAACAAATGGTAAAACTTATAAGTTACAAAATACAGGTAACCACGCAAGAAAAGACACATATTGGAAAGCGTTTAACTGTGTAACATATAATGAAGATCATTTACGCGGCGGCGTTGATCAAATATCAAGCCGTTTAAAAAATAACTTTTTCACTAATGGAAAAGGAAATATTAAAACTAATGCTATGAATACAGCATTACAATTAGCCGTTTAGAATAAGTCTAAACCGTTTAATTAATAACCCTTGTTATAATGTGACCTTATAACAGGGGTTTTTTTACGCTTGAGAAAATCCTATATTTTGATATAAAGATATATAGAAAGAAGGAAAATATGAAAAATACTATTGATACTTATTATTTCAGAAATTGGTTTTTGAATTCTCAGTATAAGAATAATTTTTCAATTGAGGGTTTATCTAGTCTTTATGATTATTTAGTAGACTTAGAAGAAGATCAAAACACAGAATTTAATTTTGATCCAGTAGCGTTTGCTTGTGCTTATTCTGAATATGAAAACTTTCAAGAAATAAAAGAAAATTATAATTCTATTGAAACAATTCAAGATTTGGAAAATAATACTTCTATAATTGAAGTTGTTGGTACTGATCGATTAATAATAGAAAACTTTTAAATTAATCTTTTTACAATTTACATAAGCCCGCTATAATTAGCGGGTTTTTTTATGTCCACAAAACCAGAAACTTTATTTTATAAACAGATATTCAGAGAACTAAAACAAGTATTCTGGACTAGAATTGAAAACAGACACGGCGGGGGAATACCCGATTTATACGGCGTTTATAGTGGTTTTTCTTTTTGGTTAGAGTGTAAAACAATAATAAAACAAAATAGAATTAATATTAGCCCCCTTCAAATATCGTGGAATTATAAGAACTTTCAAGAAAATCCTAATAACTTTTATATTGTCCAAGCACCGCGACGCAAGATCATCAAACTATACGACGGTGACAAGGGAAGAGAATTACTAGAAAATGGTTTTGATTATCCGTGTTCCTTGGAATTTTCACCGTCGCAATATTCTTTATTATTAGATTTCTTGACGGCGAAGAAATAACCGCGATCATAGAATATTTAAAATGTCAATGTGGCAAATTGTCGCACCCCTTCGGGGTACTACTGGTGGTATGTCCATGATCCTCGGGCATACTACATCTAGTATGTGACAATATGTCGCACCCCCTTCGGGGGTTCTATATTTTGTGTCAATGTGACATAACGTCGCAGCCCCCTTCGGGGGCATACTATATCTTGTGCCACGGTTCCCGTTCCACGTACCACATATTGTGTCAATGCGACCAATTGTCGCAGCCCCCCTTCGGGGGGGTACTATGGGTTGTGTCACCGTGAAATTAATACTTGACTTGTGGATAACTATCCTATATACCTGGGATATAACAAAAAGAAAGAATAAACATGAACCAAGAAACAATGATTAAAGAACTTGAAAGCAAGTTCAAACTTAATGCAGTTCCAAGATTTGAGTTCGATGCTACTCTTATTGATGGCAAAGAACCTCAAGGCATTTGGATCAGAGATGATATCTGCAAAGAGTCTACTGGCTTTTATAACTATGCTGAAGATACTATGAATGATAGTAATATCTTAAATCAGTTCTTATCTTCTAAGGGTTGGTATGCTGAACCTTATGACGCTGAAACTATTATGATTTACGAGATAAGCAAAACTTATCACACCCCCGAGGAAGTAGACGCAATGTCTGACTCTGAAGATGATTATTATTAAATAACCTTTGTCAATGTGGCATAGTGTCGCACCCCCTTCGGGGGGTGTTTTTTTTGGTCTAAACATACTACATCTTGTGCCGCGTTCCGCGGTGCACCTACTACATATAGTGGCTGTGGATAACTCGCCCCCCTTCGGGGGGTACTATATCTAGTGGCTAAAATATTAGGACCTACTATATATGGTATGTCAAAATGTCGCACCCCCTTCGGGGGCCCCCTAAATAGTATAGTGGGACTCCTACACAGACGCGCGTAACACTGTTCCAGACATACCCACACCCCTAAATCTGTACGAATGAAAATATTGATTATCCCATAAAAATATTATATAAAATTTTTTATAATGGTTTCTCAAAGTGAAGTTCAACTTCAAGAACAACTAATTACCGAACATTTGAAAAAGCTGGATTCTGCTGAAAAAAGTTTCATACCTTTTGTCAGACATGTTTGGCCAGACTTTATCTCGGGATATCATCACAAAAAAATTGCAAAAAAATTTGAAGACATACGAGATGGTAAAATTAAGCGTTTGATTGTAAATATGCCACCTAGACATACAAAGTCAGAGTTTGCTTCTTTCTTGTTTCCGTCTTGGTTAGTGGGCAATAATCCACAACTCAAGATAATTCAGACAACACACAATACAGAACTTGCTGTTAGGTTTGGACGTAAGATGAAAAACCTTATTGACAGTCAAGTCTATCAACAAGTCTTTGATGAAGTCGCGATATCCGCGGACAGTAAAGCAGCGGGCCGTTGGGAAACAAACAAAGGTGGCGAGTACTTTGCAGCGGGCGTTGGTTCAAGTATCACGGGCCGTGGTGCAGACTTACTGATCATTGATGACCCACACTCAGAGCAAGACGCTCTATCCGAGACAGCTTTTGATAATGCCTACGAATGGTACACCTCTGGTCCTAGACAACGTCTACAGCCCGGCGGCGCTATCGTTATTGTTATGACACGTTGGTCCGTGAAAGATTTAACAGGCAGATTGATTGATGCACAAGCAAAAGAACCCAAGGCAGACCAGTGGGAGCTTATTGAGTTCCCGGCAATATTACCAAGTGAGAAACCTATTTGGCCAGAGTACTGGGACATTGATTCCTTGACCGCGACCCGTGCTTCCTTAACAGAACAAAAATGGCAAGCACAGTGGCAGCAAAATCCTACAGCAGAGGAAGGCTCTATACTCAAGCGTGAGTGGTGGCAAGTATGGGAAGAAGAAGATATACCAGATCTGATACACGTCATACAAAGTTATGATACAGCCTTTAGTAAAAAAGAAACAGCCGACTTCTCAGCTATTACAACATGGGGCGTGTTTAGTCACCCGCGTAAGGGTAGCCCTCAAATAATATTATTAGATGCAGAAAAAGGAAGATGGGAGTTTACAGAGCTTAAAAAAATTGCTATGGATAAATATAAATACTGGGAACCGGAAACAGTTATTGTAGAAGCAAAAGCTTCTGGACTTCCGTTGACAGATGAGTTAAGATCAGCAGGAATACCTGTTGTGAACTTTACACCAAGTCGAGGGAACGATAAACATGTTCGGGTGAATTCAGTAGCTCCAATGTTTGAGTCGGGCCAAGTATGGTGTCCGGACGAACGATGGGCACAGGACGTTATAGAGGAGTGTGCAGCTTTTCCATTTGGCGATCATGATGACTACGTAGATTCAACTACGCAAGCACTCATGAGGTACCGTCAAGGTAACTTTGTACAACTTCCCGATGACTACTACGACGAACCACGGATCACGGAGCCAAGGGAGTATTACTAATGAGTGAAGAATCAGATTTAAAAGAAATTAATAAAAAAATTCAAAAAAAATTGGATGAGTATGAAAAAGCATTTAAAAATTTGACAATGGAAGATATGGCAGAAAGTGCATCAAGAATGTATAAAATGGAATTTGATCAAGAAAATCCAATTAAACCAAAAAAGAAACCTAAAAGAGATACAGTTATTCCGGGTAAAGGTGGTAAAGGAAATTACGCTAAAGGCGGAGAAGTAAAAGGATACATGGGCGGTGGATCTGTCCACAAAAACAAAAATAAGATGGCAACAACCAAAGGTTGGGGAGCATCAAGAAAAACATAAGGAGTACTACTAATGGTAGATAAAAAAATTACCAACAAAGATAGAAAACTAGTTGAACAAAAACTAGAAAATAAAAAAATATCAGAATTAACCGGAGAAAATTCTAGTAGATTAAGTGAATCAGATAGAAAACTAGTTAATTCAGTTTTAACCATGGGAAGTAAAATACCCGGAATAGGAGCGATGATAAGCGCGGGTAAAAGTGTAGGTTCTATTTTAAATGCCATTGGAAAATTAAAAAGAAGTAATTTAGAAAAATTAAAAATGTCTAAAACAAAAGAGAGACCGGGAGCAGTTGGAAGTGGAATTGGCATGGGTCCTGTAGAACAACAACCTGCATATATGGCAAAAGGTGGTATGGTTAATAAAAAGAAAAAATCTAAAAAAGCTGGTAGGCTCGCAAAACGAGGCTACGGAGCAGCTAAAAAATAATGAGTTACCAGTCGGCCAAAAACGCACACACCTCTGACTGGGTTAGTCGCATGGCGGTGAAAGCCGCCATAGCGATGGAAAAATAAAATGGCAGTAGAAGATATAAAAGAATTAAAAGGTTTTAACAAAGCCAGTGTCTATACAGGACAGAAGATCAATGATGAGTATTTGAAAAGAGTCCTAAATATGTCTATGGATGATCTTAACAAAAAAGCATTGTCCGAGGGCCTTGGTATTTTTGGAAAAGATGCTAACACAACAAAAATGTTAAATGAAATGTTGGTAGAGGCAGGAGAAAAACCATACACAACAAGAAATCCATTGTTGAGAAAAATAGAAGTTGATTTGTTTAGTAGTGATTTAGGTAAATCAAAAATGGAAAGAATGGTATTTAATACACGTCTTGAAAAAATATCAAATGCCGTACAAAGTATGAAGGCTCCTCTTGAAGATAAAATTTCTTATATTAGAAACACGATTAAACAAATGTATCCGGGTATTTCAAAAGCTTCACTAAAAGAACTTCCAAAATTATTTGCTGCAACACTAGGACTTCCAGTAAGTGCAGCTCTTTCACTTGCTTTTTCACCAAGTGCCGAGGCAGCAGAAATAATGCCAAAAGAATCTATAAAAGATCAAGTAATGAAGAACATGGATTTTAGTGGACCAAGTGCAAGTTCACAACTATTAGAACAAATGAGTCAAGACGCTACAATGATTAAAAAAGCAGGAGGCGGTATGATGAACATAAATGATATGATTAAACCACTTGGATTTGAAAAAGGTGGTTCAATGAATAGAGCAGAATTAGAGGGACTTTTAAAATCTTTAAATATTTCATTAATGTTAGCTCAAGAGACAGGATCTTTTTTAGGTGGTGGCAATGCAGGAAAAATAAAAGAATTAGAAAATCAAATTAAACAAGTACAATTAATGTTAGGTGAGTAATGGCTATAGAAAAAGTAAACGAAGAGATTGATCTAGAGATAGTTCCAGATTCAGCACAAGAAATATCTACACCAATAATGGAAGGTGATGCGATGATGTTAGGCGATGGCTCAGCAATTGTCAATCCAATGGAAGATACATCTCCAGAAGGTGCATTCAATGCAAATTTAGCAGAACTTATACCGGACGATGAACTAGAATCATTAGCTGGTGGTTTAATGAATGATTATGAATATGATAAAGATGCAAGAGCAGATTGGTTAAAAACATACACAGACGGATTAGACTTATTAGGATTTAAATACGAAGACAGATCAAAACCTTTTGCTGGTGCAACAGGTGTTACACACCCATTACTAGCAGAGACAGTTACACAGTTTCAAGCGCAAGCTTATAAAGAGTTACTCCCTCCCGAAGGCCCTATCCGCACACAAATAGTGGGTGAGATTAATCCAGAGATTGAACAACAATCACAACGTGTGAAAGAGTTCATGAACTATCAAATTAGTTATGAGATGGAAGAGTATGATCAAGAACTTGATCAAATGCTTTTTCATTTACCACTAGCGGGTAGTGCCTTTAAAAAAGTTTACTACGAAAGTGTAAGAGGTAGAGCCGTATCAAAATTTGTACCAGCGGAAGATGTGGTAATGCCATATGTTTCGACGGACATGGAGTCTTGTGAACGTGTTACACATGTTATTAAAACAATGGGTAATGAGTTACGTAAGAAACAAGTAAACGGAATGTACCGTGATATTGATGTGACAATGTCACAAATTGATAACAACGATGCACAAGATAAGTACGATGAATTAGATGGAGTTTCTGCTCCACAAAACGCAGAGGACATAGTACTCTTAGAGTTTCATTGCGATTTGGACATACCCGGTTTCGAAGATAAAGACTCGCAAACAGGAGAACCTACTGGTATTAAGCTACCTTATGTTGTTACTGTTGACGAAGGATCGGGAAAAGTTTTGGCCATATACCGAAACTACAGAGAAGACGATCCCCTTCGTAAAAAGATACAATACTTTGTTCACTATAAGTTTTTACCCGGCCTTGGCTTTTATGGCTTTGGTCTTATCCACATGCTCGGCGGTCTCTCCAGAACTGCTACATCAGCACTCCGTCAACTCATTGATGCAGGTACGTTGTCCAATCTCCCTGCCGGTTTTAAGGCAAGAGGGTTGCGAGTTCGAGACGATGATCAACCACTCCAGCCCGGAGAATTCAGGGATGTAGATGCACCGGGAGGCGCGATCCGCGAATCCTTGATGTTGATACCTTACAAAGAACCAAGTCAAACTCTTTTCGCTTTACTAGGGTTTGTTGTCGATGCAGGTAGACGTTTTGCGTCTATTGCAGATAACAAAATGGGTGAAGGCTCACAAGCAAATCCTGTAGGCACAACAATGGCAATCATGGAACGCGGCACGAAAGTGATGAACGCTATTCATAAACGATTACATTACGCACAAAAAGTTGAATTTAAATTACTATCACGAGTCTTTGCAGAAAGTTTACCGGCTGAGTATCCTTATGCTGTTCGTGGCGGCAATCGTATTATTAAACAACAAGATTTTGATGAACGGGTGGACATACTACCTGTTTCTGATCCGAATATTTTCTCTATGGCTCAGCGCGTTACTCTAGCGCAAACACAAATGCAAATGGCTACATCAAATCCGCAAATGCATAACATGCATGAAGCGTACAGACGTATGTATGAAGCACTTGGAGTTAGAGATATTGACATGTTACTTCCTCCTCCTCAACAACCACAACCAGAAGATCCCGGAATGGAAAATTCTAAAGCTTTACAGATGATGAAGCTACAAGCATTCCAAGGACAGAACCATGCGGCGCATATAAATGCACACCAAGCCTTTATGAGTTCATTTTTGGTAGCAAATAATCCACCAACAATGGGTATATTGCAAGCACATATCTCTGAACATATTGCAATGATGGCAAGAGAAGAGATAACAGCTAAAAATGCACAAGTTATGCAAGAACAAGCAGAACAATTTGGTGGACAAGTACCACCAGAACTAATGCAACAGTTCCAAGTTCAAAATGAAACAGAAATTGCAGAGAAGATTGTGGAAATGACGGAAGCTTTAGTGGCAGAAGAGCAAGAATACCTTGGTAAAAAAGATTCTGACCCACTTATTGACCTAAAACAACAAGAATTAACCCTTCGTGCACAAGAAATTCAACAAAATAAAGAAAATGCTGATAAAAAACTTGAATTAGATGCAGAAAAGCTTAACTTTGAAGGTCAAAAACTTGCACAAAAGGATGAAATGGACAAAGAAAAGTTACAAAGCCAAGAAGATCAAGCAGATCTTAGAGCAGAAGTGACTTTAGCAGGTCAAAGGGGGCGACGTGGCAGTTAGTAAAAGAATAGCAAAGTTATTAGCTAAAGATCCAAGATTTAGAAGAAAATTTGGTGCTAAAGTTCCAACTACAGCCTCCATAAAAAAACAACTTGGAGGAACTCAAGTATCCAGATACGCAAAAGATGGAGGCTATATTGCTAAAAAAAGGAAAAAAGTTGTTAAAAAACGAAAAAAGTAAAAAACCTAAAATGATTTTAGATGAAGTGTTTGCTTTTGCTGATAAATATACACAAGACCCAATGGCTCTTAGTGCGTCATTGTTAGTTGTAGCAAAAACAATTTATCTAGATGTATTGGGACCAGAACAAACCTCAGAAATGTTTTATGCATTTGCACAAGATTTAGAGAATCACGAATATAAGAAGGAGACAATTCATTAATGGCTCTTTGTAGACATTGTGAACATGAATGTCACCATGGTAATGGCGGTAAATGCCATTGTGGTTGCTTAAATTGCGAACATGATGTAAAAGATGCATTACAAAAACTTGAGGAAGTTTTAGATCCAATAAAAGTAGTCGAGTTTGAAGCAGATTTTGACTTGACTAAACACTAGGAGGAAACATGAACTTAGTTAAAGACTTATGGGCACATTTAAAAGAATGGTCCGATTGGAAGATGAAGGACTGGATAAAAGCCGGTATAGTAGCTATTATTGTACTAATTGTTCTTAGTCAAATTGGTGGAGGGGGAGCTTAGACTTATGGTCTGGCAACTCTTAGCTAAACCTTTACTTGGCGTCGTTGCTGACGGCGTCAAGGGTTTCGTTGATACGAAGAAGGCGAAAGCAGAATTAAAAGTAACAGAAGTTAAAGCAGCAACTAAACTTAAACAAGATCAGATCGCCGGAAAAGTAGCATGGGAAGCATCGGCGGTAGATCAAATGAAAGGGTCGTGGAAAGACGAACTAATTTTAATTTGTTTACTCGCTCCAGCGACACTCGTATTTTTTCCCGGAATGACGGAACATATTCACAAAGGCTTTATTGCCTTGCAATCACTTCCGGACTATTATAAACACCTCTTATATATAGCCTGCTCAGCGAGCTTCGGCATTAAGGGCGCGAAAGGAGCTGTAGGTTTATTTAAAAAGAAATAACTTATGGACCCAATAGTATTAGCGGAAAAAATATTTCGCATAATTAGGACTAGACAAACCCAACTAACTGAGATAATTATCAACAATCAAGTAAAAGATTGGAATGATTATCAAAATC
>VTLG01004922.1_pt1 | contig 12033 bp, 28 predicted proteins | sample 4694571 | NCBI WGS metagenome assembly VTLG01 (sample SAMN12604809, study PRJNA352737) | marine metagenome | biome: ENVO:00000447; feature: ENVO:00000209|ENVO:00000569|ENVO:01000036; material: ENVO:00002151; isolation source: viral sequences binned using virsorter ... | reverse complement strand
GGTTTACTTTTGGACCAGGAGGTGAGAATATAAAAGATCCTATTGCTGAACATGCGAAGATGCATGAACTAGGGATTGCTCATGGACATAAGGATAAATCTGTACAAAAAGCATGGGATGAATTTCAATTATGACTTTTCTAATAGCAATTATGTCTTTTGCAAACTTTGTATTCTATCCATTGGTGATAGGAACATTGGTTGCAGTAGTAATAGAACAGATCTTTAGAGCAAGAGGTAGTGAGGATAATCCAGAAGATGTAAGGAAGGTGGTGATCTCTATGGGAATAAGAAAGTATCTTTATAGACAAGCATGGTTGTTTAATATCATTTGGTTCTTTGGATATTTTATTCTTATGCTTACAATTGGAAGACAACAACCAGCAGCAATGCCTGAAATGATTTGGCAAGGATGACCTTAAAAGATTATATTAAAGAACCAAGAAAGAATTGGACTGATAAGGATTGGTTACAACATGCTTATGTCCAAAAACATAATCCTTGGATATCTGATGAGGATAGAGAATATTGGAGGGATAAGATTGCAGAACTATCTAATAATTGAATTTTCTATTATAATAATATTAATGGCTTATTTCTTATGATTTTACCAGGTACTACAGTAACAATTAAAGATCCTACTTCTATCTACAGAGGTTATGTGGGATTTGTTCAAAGGATTAGTGGAGATAGAGCTGCAGTTCTCTTTGATAATTATTCTCCTTGGGAGAAGATGATTACATTTCCTATTAAAGATTTAGAGGAGGGAGGAACATTACGTTAACTAAAGATACTAGATTAAGATTTACTATTATTGCTTGTAAAATTAGATTAAGAAGAGAGGTGACATTACAAGACATGATATGGTATAATAAATTACGTCAAAATAGCGATCAAGCCAGAGGTATTCATGAGAGAACAGTTATTGAAAGCACTTTTAGCCCATGCCACAGGAGAAATTGCAAAGCACAGAGCTAATGTGGAAGTTTATTTGACAAATCCTGTTGGCATTGGTGAGCATTCTGATATTACAGAAGCAATAGGTATAGAATTGGATAAGATTTCTAGGTATCATGATCAAGTAGAAGTCATCAACAAGTATTTTAAGTTGACATCTGCTTAATAAAAAGTTATAATAAATATCCTTGGGTGGAAGGGCAACTTCAATAAGTCCCCCCGATGATACAATGGGGCTGAGTATAAGCAGCATATGTATCTCACCCATTACTACTGCCGTTACCAAGACTAGGCAGATCAATCCGTCTTCATCCTACCTGTAGATTTAAGGGTACTACAGGAATCTAGTATCGCTGTTTCCCTAACAGCCCTACTTAAAGTTGGACTCATGACAACTCTTCAAAAAAGAGAGAGTGCTTTATTACAAGGATGGCCACAGTTTTGTGAGTGGGTAACATCAACCGAGAATAGAATCTATGTCGGTTGGTTCGGGGTTCTTATGATCCCATGTTTACTTGCTGCAACTACTTGTTTCATCATTGCATTTATTGCTGCTCCTCCCGTCGATATTGACGGAATTCGTGAACCTGTTGCAGGTTCATTCTTATATGGTAACAACATCATCTCTGGTGCTGTAGTTCCATCTTCCAATGCTATTGGACTTCACTTCTATCCCATCTGGGAAGCTGCATCACTCGATGAGTGGTTGTATAATGGAGGCCCATATCAGTTGGTTATCTTCCACTTCCTTATTGGAATCTCTGCTTACATGGGCAGACAGTGGGAGTTATCATACCGTTTAGGTATGAGACCTTGGATCTGTGTTGCATATTCTGCACCAGTATCTGCTGCATTCGCAGTCTTTTTAGTATATCCATTTGGTCAGGGTTCATTCTCTGATGGAATGCCACTAGGTATTTCTGCACCCATTCCATATGGCTGGTGTAGCAGGTATGTTTGGTGGATCATTATTCAGTGCTATGCACGGTTCTCTAGTTACATCTTCTCTAATCAGAGAGACAACAGAGAATGAGTCACAGAACTATGGTTACAAGTTTGGTCAAGAAGAAGAGACCTATAACATTGTTGCTGCTCATGGATACTTCGGACGTTTAATCTTCCAGTATGCATCATTCAACAACAGTCGAAGTCTTCACTTCTTCTTAGCAACTTTCCCAGTTGTTTGTATATGGTTAACCTCAATGGGAATCTGTACGATGGCATTCAACTTGAATGGATTTAATTTTAACCAATCAATTTTGGATGCTAATGGAAAAGTCGTTCCTACATGGGGTGACGTTCTGAACAGAGCAAACCTAGGTATGGAAGTTATGCATGAAAGAAATGCACACAACTTCCCTCTAGACCTTGCTGCTGCAGAGACTAGTGAAGTTGCACTTATTGCTCCTTCTATAGGATAAGTTGACACCTAAAAACTGAATAGTTATAATGGGAGGGGTAAAACCCTCCCTTTTTAATGTCATTAAATATTGCAATAGTTGGTGCTGGTAATGCTGCTTGTGTTACAGCAATGTATTACCATGTACATGGGAGATTAATTAGTAATGAAGTTAATAAGATAACCATTTATTATGATCCTAAGATTCCAATTGAAAGAGTAGGACAAGGATCTGTAGTTTCTATAACAAAACTTATATCTCAATGTTTTAATATTAATTGGTACAGTAATAGTATTAAATCAACTCCTAAAACTGGTATCTTATATGAAAATTGGGGAAGTTTAGATAAGTTATTTCATCCATTTCAATTAAGTAATATATCTCTTCATTATGTTCCTCAATTATTATCCAAAACTATACTTGAGTGTGGGTTATTTGAAGTTGTAGAAAAGAATATAACAGAACCAGAGGAAGAAATAGATGCTGATTATATTTTCGATTGTAGAGGAAAACCAGAAGATTATTCAGAGTATGATGACTTAATTAATCCACTTAATTCTGTTATCCTTTCTAGAAAAGAAGGTAGGGATTTAGAATTAAACTATACAAGATGTGTAGCAACTCCTCATGGTTGGACATTTGTAATTCCTAATCATGATAGTGTTTCTTATGGGTATCTTTATAATGATAAGATTACTTTAAAAAATATAGCAGAAGATAATTTTATAGATCTCTTTGATGTAGTTCCTGATGGGTATTTAAAATTTAAGAATTATATTGCTAAGAGTATGTGGAGAGGAGAAAGAACAATCTTAAATGGAAATAGATTATGTTTCTTAGAGCCTTTAGAAGCAACTTCTGTTGGGTTTTATCAAACAGTATGCTCTTCTGCTTTTAAAACCATGACTAAGGGGATGGGTAAGGAGGAAAGTAATCACTTGATGAGAACTGAAATGAAAGAAATACAAAACTTTGTTCTTTGGCATTATCAAACTGGATCAAAGTATGATACTCCCTTCTGGGATTATGCTAAGTCTTTAGAGTTTGGTTATGATAGAAAATTTAATCAGTTCTTAGATATTTCTCGTAGATATAAGTATGATAAACTTCGTTTTGCATTAGGCGAAGAGTATGGTCAGTGGTCATATATTAATTTTAAAAATTGGGATGAGTTGACACTTAAAAAATAAATGGGATATAATCAACCTACATACTAAAATAACATTCTATTCTTATGGAAGACCACCTGCATGTCAATGATCTCTATGAAGACATGGAAAGACTTAATGCTCTTTATGAAGAGTTGATGTGGGATCACAAAGATGTCTTAGAGTTTACAGCAGATTATGAAAATGATAGAATAATAATTAAGAATAGTACTAAAGAAAAGAATGCTTGACAACATTATTACTGAAGCTGGATTTATTTTACTGGGTGGAGTTGTTGCTCTTATTCCAGTGTACATATTAGGATTAATTCTCAAGGAGGAATAGCATGACTCATCTTGAAGAAAAAATAGAAACAGCAGAGTCTAGAATAAAAGAACTTCAGCTGCTCATTGAACATTGGAGAAAGCAAATTGAAACTAACACAAAAGATAATTGATGACCTCACTGAGGCATTGGCTCATACCAAGAAAGATGGTACTGAGAACTGGAAAGATGGTGATGAGATAGATGTTTGTGTTGGTGGTACTTTCGCAGCAGATAAATTTATCACTTTGATTAACAGAAGTAAAAATAATAAATAAATATTTTAAAAGCCCAGAAGAGATGAAGACTTTTAAAGAGTTTCTAGATGAGAGTAGTCTCACTAGATTAGCCAGTAAGGCTAAGAAGGGTGCTGTAGCAATAGTTTCAGCAGAGAGGGGTAATAAGACTAAGAAAGTGAATAAGGCACGTTCTAAGCAGTTAGAGAAGGATATTAGAGGGCGTGGGTTCCCAGGTCCTACTAAAGTTAGTGGTAGATATACAGAGAATAAAGGAACTAAGGATGAGAAGAAGGTAGGAGAAAGATCTTATGTTGTTAGTCAAGGTAAGAAGAGTAAGAGAAAGTTTAAGAAAGAAGTAGAGAAACTTGGTAAGAAATATGACCAAGACTCTGTGTTGATTCAGAGAAAAGGAGGTGGAAGTGCAACTGTTAAAGGAACTAACAAATCACCTTGGCCTGGTAAAGGAAAGAATGAGAAGCAAGGGAAGATGAAACCAGGTAGAACTGGTGAGTTTGATACCAAAATCAAGAAAAAGACTTTTACTTATGAACGAAACTAAAAACTTTGCTGTCTATTCTAAAGATGGCTGTCCCTATTGCACTAAAGTTATTAGAGTGTTAGAGTTGGCAAAACTCAACCATGTTGTCTATAAACTAGACAAACAATTCAATAAAGATTCATTTTATGGTGAGTTTGGGAATGGTTCTACCTTCCCTCAAGTTGTTATGAATGGGAGAAAACTAGGTGGATGTACGGAAACGGTTAAATACCTGCAAGAAAATAAGTTGGTCTAAGATGCGAGATGAGAGTACCTACTATGATGTTGAGAGGGCAATTGAATTAGCGTTTGAAGGGAAGTTTGTTATTGACTTCTATCAATACATGAAAGTCAAGAAGATTCTCAAGAGTGAAGTGGATGAATTCATTGAGAGTTCAACTGCTGCCGAAATCAGCCAAGTTGTGGTAGAATTAGATGAGTATATAAAAGGAGGGACAGATAGTAGTCATAAACAATTAAGGGAAGCATATCATCATATTCCTAAACCTAAAGCCAGAAAGATAAGAGATTATCTTTACAAAATTCTTGAAGATGCATGGAGATACAGTCGTGACAAAAGACCAGGCAGGAGGAAAAAGACCTCTAAATAAAAACAAAAGTAATGAACCTCCTCTCAAAATGAATAGAGGGGTTGAGTTGCTACTTAGAAATAAAAGGAGGAAGTTACCGCTCACTAGAACATTTCAAGTGAAGTTTGGTAATATGGTTGCTCTCTGGAATAGGGAGATACATTTTTACTTTGAATTTCATTTGGACTTTAAGAAAAAAGTATCTCAAAACGGAGGCAAATGATGGAAACTTTAGTAGTAACTTTGACGCTCACAACTGTAGTATCACTTCTAGCCCTTCTAGTGGGAGTGATGTTAGGTTGGTTAATAAGAACATATACTTTAGAGAAAGCCTCCTATGCTTATAATGTCCATCCCGAAATGTTTGATGAGAATGGAAACCTTATACCAGATGAAACTATTGCTTTAAGGTTTGAAAATACTCCAGAAGATGTCGATGATGAATAACATCCTTGACGTTTCTTTCTAAATATCCTAAACTGATTTTAAAATTACTATAACTATGGCTAGATCTACTATTACTACATCTGCATTGGGTTTAGATGATGAGACTCCAGATGGAGTTGTCATGGATTCAGAGTATGGTGTTACTCAACCAGCACCTAAGAAGAAGAGAGCAGCAGTTAAACCAAAGGTTAATAAACCAGCAGCGAATACAAAGTTACCACCTAATCCTTTTGTTCATGAGATTTTAGATCTAGTAAACGTTCAAAGGTCTGTCAGTAAAAGAATAGAAGTATTAGAAGAGTATCGTAATGATGCTTTAACTGCTATATTAATATGGAATTTTGATGAGAGTATTAAGTCTGTGGTTCCTGAAGGAGTTGTTCCTTATGAGAAGAACTCTGCACCTTTAGGAACAGATCATACTACTTTGAGGAGAGAATGGAAGAATCTTTATAACTTTGTGAAGGGTGGTAATAGCAGTCTTTCTAATATTCGTAGAGAGACAATGTTTATTCAAATGCTTGAAGGACTTCATCCAGATGAGGCAGACATCCTTTGTCTTGTAAAAGATAAGAGACTTACTAGTAAGTATGACAAACTGAATCAAGGTATAGTAGCACAAGCATTCCCAGATATTAAATGGGGTGATAGGGTAGCAGTAAGATGAGTAAAGACTTAGAAGATCAAGTCCACGAAATTATAAAGGACGAGATTCAGTCAGTTATAAATGATTATGTGGATGAAACTATAGGGGATGATGAGGAAAAGAAGGCTGGATTTAAAGATGAAGAGTTAAAAGTTAAAATCCCCAAAGACGAAGTAAGTAGACTCATTAAAGAGTATAAAAAAATTAAAAGGTTCAAGAAGTCTAATCTAGGCCAAGTAAAAAAACTTGGTCTAGTAGATAAAAACGGGAGACCATTGAAATGATGTTAAGTACCAAGTATCGTTTAGAACTAATTGATATATGCTGTAGAATGCTTACTACAGATGGAGTACCAGTTTCATTGAAAGAAAGAATCTGGATGACTAAATTGTGTGAGAAAAATAATTCTGCTAAGTCTATAGCAGAATCTTTATTATGTCCTGATTATGTACCTCACAGTTATGAATTATAAAGACTCTGGTGTTGATATAGAAGCAGGTAATGCATTTGTAGAAAGATTAATGAAGAAAGCACCTGCTATTGGTGGTTTCAATGGGATGGCTAGAGTTCCTAGCGGGTATGAGAAACCTATATTAGTTTCTGGTGCTGATGGAGTAGGAACTAAAATTAATATTTGTAAGATATCAAGGGAATGGAAAACCATAGGTATTGACCTTGTTGCCATGTGTGTCAATGATGTTATTACCTGTGGTGCTAAACCATTATATTTTTTAGATTATATTTCTACTGGTAAGTTATCACCTATTGTAGATGATATAATGGAAGGTGTTGTTAAAGGATGTGATATATCACAAATGGATCTTTTAGGTGGAGAGACTGCTGAACATCCTAAATGCGCTCCTCCATATGGACATGAGGATGATATTGATCTTGCAGGTTTTTGTACTGGTATTGTAGAAGAGTCTGAAATAATAGATGGTAGATTAATTAAAGAAGGTGATGTTGTTATTGGTATAGAGAGTAGTGGTATTCATAGTAATGGATATAGTTTAATTAATGAAATGTTATGGAGACATAAGATAGCATGGTCAGATACTCCAGAGTTACTTACTCCCACTACAATCTATGCTTCTTTAGTTGAAGATTTATTAAAAGAATTTCCTATTCTTGGTATGGCTCATATAACTGGTGGAGGAATTCCTGAGAACCTTCCTAGATGTCTTCCTAAAGGTTTAACTGTAGATATTGATTATGATTCTTGGGAACGTCCAAAGATTTTTAAGAAAATACAGGAAGCAGGTGAGATAGAAGAGGAAGAAATGAGAAAAGTATTTAATTGTGGTATAGGTTATTGTTTGGTAGTTCCATCTGATGCAGCAGTAGAAACAGAACTTAGAATATTTGGACATGGATATAAGTCTTGGACAATAGGACAGGTTAAAAACTGTAACACTTGATACAAAACTATTTGCATATATAGTATAACTGTGTTAATATTAACACATCGTTCAACCCCCATTTTGGGGTCGCAAGTAAGCCGACTCGGAACGGATCGTTCATCCTATGATACCATTTGCCCCATTATTAGCCACTGCTCTAGCATGTGCTGAAGCCGAAGATTTAATCAACGGAGTCAAACGTAATAGAGATATCACCGATGAAGATAAGCTTTCGCTTGTTGAGGTGATAAAGCTTAATACTGAGGAATGTTTCAAGGACGCAAAAGCCGACTGAAGGAACGGAGTAAAAACCCAACTACTTCAGGAGTAATCCAATGGCACTAGTCACCTACCGCGGTGTTACCTACAACACCGATGACAAGAAATCTTGTCAGAAGCAAGTCTCTGAACTCACATACAGAGGCATCAAGCATACAGAAGAAAAACTTGTGTGTGCAGGGTAAATTAATCTTACTTGAAGATAAAGAATAGAAGGGGCTTGACCCCTTCTTTTTTTATGTCTATAATATCTACAAAGATAATTGAGAAATGGTTCCAATTTGGCAGTGGGAGAAAGGTGAAATACCCAGTGATCTATGTGATTATATTATTGATACTACCAACAATAACGAATTTAAGAAAGGAAGAACAGGAGGTTGGGGAGAAGAAGCAGATTTAGATACTAGAAAAAGACAGGTTGATATGCAATTTGGTAGTATGAATTGGTTAAATGCCTTGCTTTGTGGTTATATACGATATGCTAATCATGCAAATTTTCATTATAATTTGTCTGATATTGATAAAGAACTAGTACAGATATCTAAGTATTCAAAAGATGATTTTTATCAAAGACATGTAGATTGTAGTGTCTATTATGGAGACTGTAAATCTTCAACAAGAAAATTGAGTGTAACTATTCAACTTTCAGATGAAAATGATTATGAAGGAGGAGATCTTAAATTTTATACTGGTATATGGAATCCAAGTATAGAAGAATCAGAAGGAACTTATGCCCAAGCTTCTAGGGGTAAAGGAAGTGTCATTGTTTTTGATAGTAGATTTATACATGAGGTAACTCCTGTTACTTCTGGTACAAGATATTCTCTAGTGAAATGGTATCATGGAGATGAACCATTGAAATAATGATAAGTTTGTGCTACAATATCTAAATAAAAATAAAGCCATGGACAAGGGAAAACTCAAGGTCTTATTATTTGATCTGAAGAACATAGTTAATGAGATAGAATCTGAAGTTTATTCTGACGTAGAAGCATATACTAGTAAGAATAAAGACTATGCATTTTCTTCAGCACCAAGAGACTATGATGAAATCTTTGAAGATGACGATGGATGACAATGTATGAGTCAGGAATTAACTGATGAGCAATTGAAACTTAGAGCTGATTGTTTATCAATTCTTCTAAGGAAATATGGGGATGTTCCTACAGGAGCTAAATACTCTCTCAAGGACATTTACGAATGCGCTGAAGAGTGGACCAGTAAAGGCCACAAGATATCTGCGGGAATAGTGGATTACTTCAGGGTTTATTTTGCACATGAAGGACAAGAAGGCAGCTAAGAGAATTATCAAGTTAGCAAAAAAACATCCAGAACTTTACACAAAGGAAGATGTGAAGTATGCTAAGATGGTACGTAAACGTATAAAGACTGAAAAGAAACAACATGAACGTGAAGTTAGTGAGCGTAACTCCAGACGCAGAGAAGCACATGGGGTACGTAGCAAGAGTCAGCAACCCCAAGAACCAAGACAATCCAAAGGTAGCTGGTTTATTAAGTTACTGCATAAAGCACGGGCATTGGTCCGTTTTTGAACAGGCATTTATGACATTGGAGATAGAAACTACTAGAGGTCTTGCTGCGCAAATTTTAAGACATAGAAGTTTTACCTATCAAGAGTTTAGCCAGAGATATGCTGATAGTAATCTTTTAGGTGAGGTGGAATTGCCTGAACTTAGGAGACAGGATACAAAGAATCGTCAGAATAGTATTGATGATCTTGACCCTGAAGTAGTAGAGACTTTGAACAAACAAATGCAGACTCTTTTCAGTTCAGCATATGCATTGTATAATCAGATGTTAGAGGATGGTGTAGCAAAAGAATGTGCAAGGTTTGTATTACCTCTTGCTACTCCTACTAGACTTTATATGACTGGTTCAGCACGTTCTTGGATTCATTATATTAAACTTCGTACTGGGCATGGAACCCAGAAAGAACATATGGATGTTGCTAATGAATGCAAGAGAATATTCAATGAACAGTTTCCAACCATTGCAGAAGCTTTGGAATGGGAATAAATAACCTTACATAACTTTATATTGATATGCCAACTTATCCTGTTATTAACAAAGAAACTGGTGAAAAGAAAGAACTTTCTATGACCATGTTGAAATATGATGAATGGAGAAAAGCGAATCCCGATTGGGATAGAGATTGGTCAGAAGGATGTGCTTCTGCACAAGAAGTTGGAGAGTTTACAGATAAGTTAATACAGAAACACCCTGGGTGGAATGATGTTCTTCGTTCTGCATCCAAGCAACCAGGCGCTACTGTAAGACCTTATTGATATGGCAAGAAAAAAAGCAAATTCAGGTATAAGTACTAATCCTAATGGGATGAGTAGTAGAGTCATGAAAAGAAAGAAACCAATCAATCTTGACTTTTTTAAAGATATAAAACCTCTTACTTCTAACCAAGAAAGGTTCTTTGATCAGTATGATGAAAATAAAAACCTAGTAGCATATGGATGTGCTGGTACAGGTAAAACATTTATCACTCTTTATAGAGCCATTCAAGATGTCTTGGATCCGAAAACACCTTACGAAAAAGTATATATTGTTAGGAGTCTTGTTGCTACTCGTGAAATTGGGTTCCTTCCTGGTGATCATGAAGACAAGTCCTGGCTTTATCAAATACCTTACAAGCATATGGTAAAGTATATGTTTCAGATGCAAGATGATGCTGCATTTGAAATGCTTTACAGTAACTTAAAGGCACAGGGTACTATAGATTTCTGGAGTACATCTTTTATTCGTGGTACTACTTTTGATAATGCAATCCTTTTAGTTGATGAGTTTCAGAATTTAAATTTCCATGAACTTGATTCAATGATAACAAGGGTTGGTGAGAATTGTAAGATAATGTTCTGTGGTGATGCTACACAAACAGATTTAGTAAAACAGAATGAAAGATCTGGTATCATTGACTTCATTAATATCTTGCGTAATATGAATTCCTTTGATATAATAGAGTTTAATGCAGATGATATCTGCAGAAGTGGTTTAGTTAAAGAGTATATCATTGCTAAACTTGAACTTGGTATGGAGATGTAATGTTTAATCATGTTGATCTTGATCTTCCCTCATTAGATAGAGAAACTATTGATGGTGTTAGGTATTATGATATTCCTGGTGAATCTAAATTAGTATCTATTACTTCTGTTACTAGTTGGATTAATCGTGAAATCTTTCGTGAATGGAGAGCAAAGGTAGGTAACCAGTTAGCAGACAAAATTACTAAGGCTGCTACTAGTCGTGGTACTGACATGCATACTCTTACAGAGAATTATCTTTTGAATAAAGATCTTCCTACTGTACAACCTTTATCAGAGTTTCTTTTTAAACAATCCAAACCTAAGTTAGATCTTATTGATAATATACATGCAATTGAGAAGCCTCTTTATAGTCTTAAATTAGGAGTGGCAGGAACAGTTGATTGTATAGCTGAGTATGAAGGTGAACTTGCTGTCATTGACTTCAAGACTTCTAAGAAACCTAAACCACGTGAATGGATAGATCATTATTTCGTACAGTGTGCTGCTTATGCTTGCATGTTGTTTGAAATGAAGGAGATACCAGTCAAAAAATTTGTAATCATTATGTCCTGTGAGGATGGAGAGGTTGTAGTCTATGAAGAGCGTGATAAGTCAAAGTACATTAAGTTACTCTCCGAATATATTAGAGAGTTTGTTAACTTCAAGTTACACGAATATGGCAAAGACTGAAGGTAAGAACTTAGATGAGCTGATAGAAAATAAATTCTATTGTGCTAAAAGATTTACAGAAGCAATTGAAACTATTGCTCATGAAAATAATGGTATGAGTTATGTTGATGCTATCATACATTTTTGTGAACAAAATAATTTAGATGTAGAATCAGTACCTAAGTTAATTACCAAACCATTAAAAGAGAAACTTAAGTGTGAAGCAATGGAATTAAATTTACTTAAGAGAACATCTCATGCTAAACTTCCTATATGATTAAAGTGAATCCTTTTGAAACTTATAAATCCTATCTTGGACTGAAGAATCATTTTACAAAGGATAA
>VTLG01003157.1_pt1 | contig 12033 bp, 6 predicted proteins | sample 4694571 | NCBI WGS metagenome assembly VTLG01 (sample SAMN12604809, study PRJNA352737) | marine metagenome | biome: ENVO:00000447; feature: ENVO:00000209|ENVO:00000569|ENVO:01000036; material: ENVO:00002151; isolation source: viral sequences binned using virsorter ... | reverse complement strand
GTGGTCAAGAAGCAAGGTTTAGCTGCAATGTAAACATACAGTCATCTAAAGAAGCATTTGATCTTATTAAGGACTTGGCATCAATAATGAGATGTATTCCAGTATGGTCGCAGGGATCTATTTCTATCATTCAAGACTCTCCAACAGATCCTAGTTATTTGTTTAGTTTGGCTAATGTAACTCCAGAAGGGTTTAGTTATACAGGTTCTAGCCTTAAGCAAAGACATTCTGTTGTTAGTGTCAGTTATTTTAATATGGATTCAAGAGAGATGGATTTTGAGGTGTATGGTGATGGCAATACTACAGCAGAAGTTAACAGAAGGGCAAAACTTGGAATAGTTTATAAACAGGTAAAAAGTTTTGGTTGTACTTCTAGGGGGCAAGCTCAACGTTTGGCTCGTGCAATAGTCTTCTCGGAGGAACAGGAAAGCGAGGTCATAAACTTTGCAACATCAATGGATGCTGGAGTAATAGTTAGGCCGGGAAGTGTTATTGCTGTAAATGATCCAGTTAGGCAAGGAGATAGAAGATCTGGTCGTATTGCTGCTGCAACAACAACACAAATTACAGTTGATGATACTGCTAATCTTGAAAGTTTTGGAGGTAGTAATAAAGAGTGTAGTGTAATAATGCCAGATGGTACTGTCGAGAAAAAAGCTTGTACTGTTGTTGGAGATAAAATAGATCTTACAAGCGCATTAAGCACAACACCTAATGTAAATTCTATTTGGTTATTAGAAAGTGACGGAACAGGAGAAGAACCGCAGACTTTTAGGGTTGTAAGTGTAGAAGAACAAGATGGTGTTAATTATTCCATAAGTGCTTTGGCTTATAGATCTGATAAATATACAAATATAGAATCAACAGATTTCCCTACCTTACCACCCAGAAACATATCAAGACTTAATGAATTAAAACCAGCACCAACTATAAAAACTCCAATATTAGAAGAAGTAGTTGTTGTAAATAATATTGCAATAAACAGATTACTAATTTCATGGCAACCTGTAGCTGGGGTTACGCAATATCAAGTTCAGTATAGATTTCAAAATTCAAACTGGGTTACTGAAATTGTATTTAGACCTGATATAGAAATTATGAATACACAAGCTGGAACTTATGATATAAAAGTATTTTCATTTAATGCTGCTGGTCAATTATCATCAACACCTTCTTCTGTTCAATTTAATGCAGAAGGAAAAACAGCAGTACCAAGCGATGTACAAAATCTTTCAATAGAACCTGTAAACGATAAGTTAGTAAGATTAAGGTGGGATAAATCTATTGATGCAGATGTTTTACATGGAGGTCGAGTCTACATTCGACACTCAAATAAGACTGATGGTACAGGAACTTTTGCTAACTCTGTAGACCTTGTTCAAGCTGCTGCTGGTAATACCACAGAGATGGTTGTACCAGCTTTAGAAGGTGAGTATATTGTAAAATTTAGAGATGACGGAGAAAGATTTAGTACAGGAGAGACAAGTGTAATTTTAGATTTACCAGACCTTATAGATTCACAAATAATACTTACAGAAAGAGATGATGATAACAATTATCCCGGAACTAAGACTCGCACAACAACTACGAGTAACGTCTTAAGTCTTACTAATCCAGCAGCTACTAATGGATTAACAGGTACTTATGATTTTCAAAATACAATAGATTTAGGTGGTGTGTTTTCTCTTAATTTAAAAAGAATACTGCAAACAATTGGAATACAAATTGGTAATAATATTGAGTCACAAATTCCAGATTTACCTCCAGAATTAGGCGGGCCTGCTGGAGGTGGTTGGGATAATTATGCTACTAATGGTAATTTTGATGGTACTGCGATTGAAGATGTTAATGCTCAAATGGTGGTAAGAACAACTCAATCAGATCCATCAGGCTCACCAACATATTCATCATTTAATACTTTTGCAAATGGAACATTCAAAGGTAGAGGTTTTCAATTTAGATTAAATTTAACTTCTGAGAATACAGGTCATAACATTAATGTTATTCAAGCTGGCTTTATTGCATCATTTGAGTCTAGAACTGAAAGAAGTTATGTAAGTGGTGGTACTACTTCAACTGCACCATTGTCTTCTGGAGTTGCTTCTTCTGGTTTAGATGTAACTTTTGCAAAACCATTTTTCACAGGAACTTCTAGTTTAGGAGGAGTTAATGCTTTCTTGCCTTCAGTTGGTATTACGATACAAAACGCATCTGCTGGAGAATATTTTGTATTGTCAGGAGTTACTGGCACAGGCTTCAACATAAAAATATTAGATGCTAATAATAGTAATGCTCCAGTAAATAAACAATTCACATTTCAAGCTGTCGGTTATGGTAAAGGAGTGTAATATGGAGGAAAGTATTTCTTAAATGGCACAAGTAGCTAACAAAGATATTGCAAATAGTTCTGGTGCTGGTGTAAGAGCAGACCTTAACCTTGCTTTAGCTGCTGAAGCGTCAAATAATTTTGGGCCTAAAGCTGATGCTGGTCAAATATTACCATGTGAATTTGTTGCAGATAATTCTACTTCTCCTAAAAAATTATTAATAAGGTCAACTACAGGAGATGATGGTACTTCTGGTACAACTCCTACTTATTTTGATGTTGGTAATTTAGATGAGAATAACTTAGGACTTGTAAAAAGGGCTGGAGACACGCTTACAGGCCCACTATTAGCCGATGATAATTCTGGTGCAAGTAGTCCAGCACTAAGTTTTGATGGAGACAGCGATACAGGAATTTTTAGATCAGGGGCTAACACAATGGGTTTTTCTACTGCTGGCACACAAAGAGTTGGTATAAGTAATGCTGGTTTGGATATGCTCAACGCATTACCTATTAGATTTCAAGATACTAGCGGATCTCCTTTCGTATCATTACAATCTCCATCATCTTTATCTGGAAATGTAGCTCTCACATTACCGCCAGCAATAGTTGATGGTGGCTTTATGAAAACTGATGCATCAGGTAATTTAAGTTTTTCTATTGTGGAGGGTGTACCTACTGGATCTGTTTTTTGTTTAGCTGTTAATACAGTTCCAACAGGTTATGTTAAATGCAATGGACAATCATATTCAAGAACAGGAACATATGCTGCTTTGTTTGCTGTTATAGGTACTACTTATGGTTCTAATGATAGTAGTACTTTTAAAGTTCCAGATTTACGAGGAGAATTTATTAGAGGTTTTGACGATGGTAGGGGAGTTGATAATGGAAGAAGTATTAATGATCCTCAAGGTGGAGATAATGCACAGCATAATCATAGTTATGGCAATAGCGGAATTTCAGTTTCGGGTGCGAACCATAATCACAATATAAGAGGATTATCTTTGCAGCCTTCTATAGCAAACGTAGGAATTACACTAGGTTCTGGTCAGGGTTATCAGATTGGTTATAGAACTAATGACAATGTTACAACTGACGCAGCAGTTAAAGATAGTGGTACTTTATCATTGTCTGGAACAGTTGGAATTACTATAAATAATCAAGGTTCTGAGGCTCGACCTCGTAACATAGCAATGCTTTATATTATTAAAATTTAATTATGGCAATACAACCCGGCACATACAACATGACAGTACAAAGAAGAGCAGACTTTTCTTTGCAACTTGTTTTTAAAGATTCAACTGGAACTGTTATAAACCTTACTGGATATACAGTTTATGCTCAATGTTGGGATGAAGGTAGAAATATAAAATATGGTGATTTTGCTATTACCTATACCAACAGAGCTAATGGTGTTATTGATATTTCTCTTACTGATGTACAGACTGCTACTTTTGAAACTAATACACTTTCTTACGATGTAATGCTTGAAGACCCAAACGGATTGCGAGAGTACTACCTTGAAGGTGTTATAACTATGTCAGAGGGTTATAGTTCACCATGACTTCTGTTAATGTCACAACCAGTAAGAATACTGTTACTGTTAACGAGGGTGACGCAACAGTAATAACTGTTGCAACACAAGGGCCACAAGGCCCATCCTTTAGTACAACAGGCAAAGGATTAAATGATTCTGGTGTAGTAGGTAATTCTGTTATTTACTATGACTCTACTTCTGCTACATTTAAAGCAGATGCAACTCGTACTGTAGAAAACCTTGTCGATGGGGGTTCATTTTAAACTATGGCTAACACAATCCGCATAAAAAGATCCACAGGATCATCAGCACCAACCACACTAGAAAATGCGGAATTAGCATTTAGTGAAGGTAGTAAAACTTTATTTATTGGTATAGGAACTGGAGGATCTGGAGGATCTGCAACTACTATTGAGCCTATTGGAGGAGAGGGTAAGTTTTTTGATAAAGATACAGTAATAAATGCTAATAAAGTATTATCAGGGCCAACAACAGGATCAGATGCAGCACCTACATTTAGAGCATTAGTAAGCGATGATATTCCTTCTGTCGCACACACCAAAATAAGCGATTTTGATACAGGTGTTAGAACAAATAAATTAAACGAGATGGCTACTCCAACAGCTTCAGTAAGCTTTGGAAGTCAAAACATTACAAACCTAGCTGATCCTGTAAATACACAAGATGCAGCAACAAAGGGCTTTGTTGAGGCTACATCGCAAGGACTTGATGTTAAAGATTCGTGCGTAGCAGCAACAACAGCAAATATAACAATATCTACTGCTCTAAATAATGGAGACACGTTAGATGGTGTTACCTTATCAACTAATGATCGTGTTCTTGTAAAAGATCAATCAACAGCAAGTCAAAATGGTATTTATGTAGTTGGATCTTCTCCAGCAAGGGCAGCAGATTTAGCTACTGGTGCTAATGCTGCTGGTTTCTTTACCTTTGTAGAGAAAGGAACAGTAAACGCAGATAACGGCTTTGTTTGTACATCGGACTCTGGTTCTGCTGTTGTAGGAACTAATAACCTTACGATTGCACAATTCTCTGGTGCTGGTCAGATTACAGCAGCAGATGGTCTACAGAAATCAGGAAATACATTATCAGTTGATCTTAAATCAAATGGAGGACTTGTAATCGAGTCCACAGAGATGGCTGTTAACTTAGGTGCTAGTTCTATAACAGGTACTCTTGCAATAAGCGATGGAGGAACTGGAGCAACATCAGCTTCTAATGCAAGAACATCACTAGGACTTGTTATCGGTACAGATGTAGAACCTCATAGCGATAAGTTGACAGAACTTGCAACGATGAATCAGACAACAGCTAACTCTTTAGCTGATTTGACTGATAGTGAAGTGCAAATCTTAGATGGGGCGGTGGTAACGACTACAGAGTTAAATACAGTTTGCGATGGCGGTACTTCTGCAACCTCAACAACTCTTGTTGCTACAGATAAATTTGTTGCTAACGACAACGGCACGATGGTACAGGTCGCATTATCTGATCTTGTTACTTTTCTCGAAAATGGAAGCGTATCTGGTTTTGACATAGATGGTGGAAGTTATTAGACCATTAGGAGGTAAAAGCCAATGGCTAATGTAATTCGACTTAAAAGAGCATCTGGAAGTGACCCAGCAGCAAGTGATCTTGTATCAGGCGAACCAGCCGTTAGAACCGATACTGGCGAACTGTTTTTTAAGAAAGATGATGGCTCTATAGCAAAGGTAGCTGGTGCTGGCGGTGGCCCAGATTTTAAATATCTTGCACTTAGAAACGCAGCTAATAATGGAGCAGCATCCTTTCCTAATGCAGATTTTACTCTTGTTACATCTGGTACGACATCTGCAATAACACCAACAGCAGCAAATACGTTATTAGTTAGTGTTAATGGTGTTATTCAAAAGCCTAATACAGGCACATCTACACCTTCACAGGGTTTTGCGTTAAGTGGATCTACAATAAAATTTGGAGCTAACATCTCTGCTGCACCAGATTTTATTCTTTATCAAGAGTCAGGCGGTATTGGAGAGCCAAGTGATGAGACTGTAAGTGAAGAAAAATTAAAAGTTAGCAATAGTCCTGTAAACGGATATTTTCTTTCTGCACAATCTGGTAATAATGGAGGACTTACATGGGCTGCACCTGTAGCAACATCTTGTACTGGTAACTCTGCAACTGCAACAGCACTTGCGACAGCTAGAACTATAAACGGCACTAGCTTTGACGGCACAGCGAATATCACAGTAACGGCTGCTGCTGGAACGCTTACAGGAAACACGCTAAATAGTTCTGTTACTGCTAGTTCTCTTACATCATTAGGAGACTTGAGTGGTCTTACTGTTACAGGAAACATGGCAGTAGATACCAGCACATTATTTGTAAACGCATCTACAAATAGAACTGGTGTAGGTACAACAAATCCATTACATAAACTTGAAGTAGAAAATGGCACAGATCAAGAAAATATAATTGTAGCTAGAGGAGCAGATGCTAGTACTGAGTATGCTGGCATGGGAGTTCATGGAGGTAATGCTATATTCACAGGCGGTGGAGTTGGAAGTACAAGTGCTGGTATGGTTTTCAGAACCGCAGCATCGGGAAATGAACAGGAACGTATGCGTATAGATTCGTCTGGAAACGTAGGTATTGGTACAACAAGTCCGAGTGGTATTTTACATACAAAAACGAGTGGTGGAGAAGGTTTAAGATTACAAGGTACAGCAACTTCTAATTTTATACGTTTTAGTGATGCAAGTAATAATTCTGTAGGAGTTATAGGTCAGGATAATACTTTCACAATAAATAATCAAAGTAATACAGATATGCGTTTTAAGACCAACGATACAGAACGTATGCGTATAACATCAACAGGCAAAATAGGAATAGGTACAACACCCGGTGGAACTCCAGCTAACAAAAATGCTTTTCTTGCAATAGGTGATAGTGATACTGGTATTGTTCAAGATGGTGATGGACAATTTGAAATTTTTGCTAATGCTGTAGAGGTTGCAAATTTTAATGCAATAGATGGATATACAAGTAGTAAAAATATTACAACAACTGGGAACGTAGGTATAGGTACAACAAGTCCAGCAACTAATTTACACATTAATGCAAGTAGTTATCATGCTCCAACAGGAGGTAATGGTAGTTTTACTCAACTTATTGTATCAAATCAATCTGCTGGTCAAGGTGCTGGTATTGGCTTGTTAGGAGCAGGGAATATGGTTACGTTTATAAATTTTGGTGATTCTGACGATGCAAATGTAGGTGCTATCGTTTACAACAATGTTGTTGATTCAATGCAATTCTATGTAAATGCGTCACAACAAATGAATATAGATAGTTCTGGAAACGTAAATATTCCTAATGATAACAAAAAATTAAGACTTGGAGTTCATGCAGATTTGGAGATTTTTCACGATGGGGGAAATAGCTATGTCAAACACGCTGGTACTGGAAATTTAAGAATTGAAACTACAGGAGGAACAGATGAAGATATATATTTAGATTCTAATGATGATGTGTACTTACAAGTTGCTGATGGTTATGACGCAGTAAAATGTATCGGGGGAGGGGCTGTAGAGCTTTACCACTCAGGAACTAAAAAATTTGAGACAACCTCTTCGGGGGCTACTGTTACAGGTACAGTAACAGCAACAGCATTTGCTGGAGATGGATCAAACCTTACAGGAGTTGATGCTGGTTTTCCTTCTGGAACTGTAATGTTATTTGTTCAATCTTCTGCACCTACAGGCTGGACAAAACAAACAGGTTTTAACAACAGGGCTTTAAGACTTGTATCTAGTGGTTCTCTTGGCGGTGGCGGTGGCGGTTCAACTACTTTTTCCTCTGCTTTTAATAGTTCTGTATCAACAAGTAGTGGTTCTGTTCATAGCCATACTTTAACTACAAGTCAAATACCTTCACACAATCATACAGGTGGTGCGAAAGGTATCCATGACGCTGCTAATGGTGAATATGGAACTTCAAGTCAAGGATCTGTAGGTTTCCCTTTAGCTCGTTATCCGGGTAGTGCGAATTATGACTTGTACACCACAAGTTCTACTGGTGGTGGTAGTGGTCACAATCATGGATTTACTAATCCTAACTTTAACTTAAACGTATCTTATGTTGACGTTATTTATGCGAGTAAAGATTAATGGAAATTAAAGCTGGTAATTTTTGTCCTCTATTGCAAAAAGAATGTATTGGGTTGCAATGTGCTTGGATAACACAAGTAAGAGGTACAAACCCAAATACAGGAGAAGAAGTAGATGAGTGGGAATGTGCTGTTAAGTGGTTGCCAATGTTACTTATAGAAAACTCGCAGCAACAACGTCAGTCTGGTGCTGCGGTAGAATCTTTTAGAAATGAAATAGTTAAAAGAATGGATGTGCCAGTACTAAAAGAACAGACTAAAATAACAAATATACTCATGGAGAATATATGAAACTTACAGTTCTTGGTAATTCACCTTACAGTTAATCATGGCACTAACCAAAATTACATCTGATGGTATAACAGACGGCACAGTTTTAAATGCCGATATAAATGCAAGTGCAGCAATAGCTGGATCGAAGATAGATCCTGATTTTGGATCACAATTTGTAGATTCTGGACAAGTTAATATAACCAATACACTCCCAAAATTACGTCTTATTGATAGTAATAATAATCCTAGTTATTCATTACGAAATAACAATGGTACTTTTGAGGTTTATGACGATCTTGCACCAAATGCTAGATTTAGCATTGATGATTCAAAAATCGTATCAAAATTAAATCACGATTTTAATGCTGGTATTGACGTAACAGGAGCTATTACTGGAACGACAGACGCAACCATAAATTCTATTACTGTAGGTAAAGGTACAAACTCTGTTGCTGGTAATACTGTCCTTGGAGAAAATGCTTTAGATGCTGCTGTAACTGGTGGAAATAATACTGCTATTGGTAAAAATGCTTTAACATTAAATACTTCTGGTGATTCAAATACTGCTGTAGGGAAAAGTGCTTTAGCTGATACTACAACAGGTCAGCATAATACATCTGTAGGTGCAACTGCCTTACATTTCAATACAACTGGATCAAATAATACTGCTGTTGGAAATAGAGCTTTACAAATAGCTACTGCGTCAAATAATACTGCTTTGGGAAATCTTGCTCTGGGTGTAAACACTACTGGAATTTATAACGTAGCAGTAGGCTCTACAGCTTTAGATGCAAATACTACAGGAGTTAACAATACAGGGGTTGGATTTAGAGCTTTAAGTACGAATACTACTGGTGGTGATAATAGTGCTTTTGGTATCCAAGCTCTTTATTACAATACAACTGGACAATATAATGTAGCTCTAGGATCTGGTGCTTTACTAAATAACACAACAGCCCAATATAATACTGCTGTTGGTGTTAGTGCTGCAACTCAAGTTACTACTGGTCATAGTAATGCGGCTGTTGGATATAATGCTTATAAAAATGCTACTGCGTCTTATAGTGTTGCAATAGGCCGAGATACTCTAGTAAATGCTACTGGCAATAATAATGTCGCAGTTGGATATAACAGTTTAAATGCAAACACATCTGGAGTATTGAATACAGCGATAGGTTCTCATAGTTTAGATGCAAATACTGAAGGAGATAATAATACAGCTTTAGGTCAAAATTCTTTAAGTTCAAACACAACAGCAGATAACAATACTGCATTAGGTTATAACTCATTATCAGCAAACACAACTGGCAGTTTAAATACTGTCGTAGGTGCTTTAGCTATGGATGCCTCTACAACTGCATCTAACTGTACTGCTGTTGGATATTCAGCTTTAAGTAGCCTTACAACAGGTTTTAGAAATATAGGGATTGGTCAAAATGCTTTAGGTGCTTTAACTACTGGTATATATAACGTGGCTGTTGGTACATTTGCTAATCAAAATGCGACTACTGCATCAAGTAATGTGGCGATGGGTTATCATGCTTTAAATCTAACCACAACAGGAGGAAATAACGCAGCTATTGGATATGAATGTTTAAGTAACAGCACAACTGGAGCTTCAAACACAGCAGTTGGTTCTAATGCTGGTACATCACTAACAACTGCGGTAAATCTTGTTGCTGTAGGAACTAACGCTGGTGATGCAGTTACAACTGGAGTTAGTAACACAGCTATAGGTAGTAGTGCGTTAAGTGCGATAACGACTCATTTTGATAATGTTGCTGTTGGTACTGCTGCTATGGGTAGTGCTACAGCTAGTCAATGTGTAGCTATGGGTCACAATGCACTAACTAATACAACTGCAAATAATAACACAGCGATAGGAAAAAGTGCTTTAGCAACAAACACATCTGGAACGCAGAACGTAGCTGTTGGTGCTTTTGCTTTAGATGCAAACACAACTGCAAGTAATAATACTGCCATTGGTACACACGCTTTAGGTGTAAACACAACTGGAGCTAGGAACACAGCAATGGGTGATTCTGCTTTAGATGCAAACACAACAGGTAATGACCATGTAGCGATAGGAGTGTCAGCTTTAGGATCTAATACTACAGGAAATTATAATGTTGCTATTGGTAGAAATTCTCTTGCTACAAACTCAACTGGTGAATCAAACGTAGCTATAGGTTTGTCAGCATTTACAGGCAATACTACAGCAAGTAATGGTACAGCCGTTGGTCGTAATGCTTTGCATAACAACACAACTGGAGGAGATAATACCGCAGTAGGTTCTATTGCTTTAGACGCAAATACTACAGGAGCTAGAAATACTGCTGTGGGTCGTGATTCGTTAGGTGCAAACACAACAGGTTCAGATAATGTTGTAATAGGACAATCCGCATTTTCTAGACAAACAACAGTTAATAGCAACACAGGAGTTGGTAATGAATCTGGGATGTTCCAGACAGGTGGTAGTAATGTTGCTGTTGGTAAAAGTGCTTTTAGAGGTCTTAATAGCGGAACATTCGATGGGCAATATAACGTAGCTTTAGGTGCGAGTTCTTTATACAACAACACAACCGCAGATTATAATACAGCAGTTGGTTATGCAGCTTTAAACTTAAACACAACTGGACAGTATAACGTAGCAGTTGGTTCTCTTGCGCTAGACGCTAATACATCAGGTAATTATAACCTAGCATTGGGTATGCACTCTTTAGGTGGTAATACTACTGCTCATAATAATGTAGGTGTTGGACATGATACATTAAAAGCAAACACTACTGGACACTCAAATACTGCTGTAGGTGCTTTTGCTTTAGATCTTAATACTGCTAGTAATAATACGGCTGTAGGTTCTAGTGCTATGACAGCAAATACAACTGGCTCAGAAAACTGTGCTGTTGGAGAAGATGCTTTAAAGAGTAATACAACAGGCTACCAAAATAATGTGATAGGACAGGCTTGCCTACAAAACAACACTACAGGTAATAACAATAATGCCATGGGAAGAGCAGCTATGGCTGAAAATACGACAGGTTCAAATAATACTGCTCTTGGTCATGGTTCTTTAAATAAAAATACGACAGCAAGTAATAATACTGCTGTAGGACTTGTAGCTTTAGGTGACAATACTACTGGAACTGCTAATACTGCTGTTGGTGCTGGTGCTTTATCAGGAAATACAACTTCATCATATAGTACGGCTGTTGGATATAACGCTGCAACTAATACTACTGGTGGTTCTACTACCGCTATAGGTAATCAAGCATTACAAACTAATACATCAGGAGCAAGTAATACTGCTGTTGGTCAATCAGCAATGTTTTTAAATTCAACTGGCGCACAAAATACGGCTGTTGGAGATTCAGCTTTATATAACAATACAACAGCTAGTTTTAATGCAGCAGTTGGAAAATCTGCTCTTCAAAATAATACAACCGGTACTAAAAATACGGCTGTTGGTCAGGATTCATTAAAAGCAACAACAACAGGCTCTTATAACGTAGCACTTGGTACTCAAGCATTATTAAATAACACAACTGGACACTCAAATATTGCTATTGGTCAACTCGCTTTAGGAAATAGTACAAGTGCAAGTGACAACATAGCTATTGGTCAAGATGCCTTAGTATTAAACTATACTGGACATTCAAACGTAGCAATAGGTTCTAATGCTTTAGACGCTGCTAATACAAATAATAATACGGCTGTTGGTCATCA
>VTLG01013692.1_pt1 | contig 12035 bp, 11 predicted proteins | sample 4694571 | NCBI WGS metagenome assembly VTLG01 (sample SAMN12604809, study PRJNA352737) | marine metagenome | biome: ENVO:00000447; feature: ENVO:00000209|ENVO:00000569|ENVO:01000036; material: ENVO:00002151; isolation source: viral sequences binned using virsorter ... | reverse complement strand
CCAACCCAGGCTTTTCTAAACTCTAAAGTCTCTTTTCCTGAGGAATCAACGTATTTTAGTCTGTTTCCTTGTTGTGTTAGTACACCTTTTTTCTCAAATAAGTCTACTAATCCACTGTAAGGATCCATTCCTGTTTCGTAAGGGATTTTAACTTGCACACTTTCAAATGGTTTTGAAAACCTAGTTTTCATAACTTTACAAGCCGCTCTAATACCCCTAACTTCTGTAATTTTGTTACCTTTTTCGTCTTCTTTAAGTTTTAATTTCTTCATTGCAATCACAATTGAACTTGCATATATAAATCCTTGTCCGCCTGATATTTTATCATCAGGATCAAACATATCTTGTGATGCGTATGTGTGATTAGTTGCTATAAGTCCAACGTTCCAAGACCCAAACATATTTACGCAATTACGCACTAGCGCCGTTAGTGCCTTCGGCTTTCTACCTAAGTCACCCTTCATTTCACCGTCTTCGAATTGTTTAACATCAGTTGGTGTTAGTAACATACCTAAACTATCAATTACGATTAGTACTTTAGGTGCGTTTTCTTTATCGTCTGCGTGTTCATCTTTGTAACCTTTCATAAAATCTGAAACTGTTTTTGCTACATCATCTACCATGGATAAACTTAATCTTAATAGTTTCTTTTCGTCAGTATCTACACCAAGTGCTTCTAGCCATGATTTGTCTAATGCATTTTCAGAGTCAATTAGTATTACATAGATGCCTTCTTTTTGTGCATTACGTACTAAATTGCCTGATGCTAAAAATGATTTGCCTGAGCCTGACTCTCCTGCTAGTACTGTTACTTTGCCTAGTGGAACACCTCTGTTAAAGTCTCCACTTATTAAATAATTTAACGCATAGTTTCCTGTGCTTATCCAGTCAGTTGGATCATTAAATCCTATGCCAAGTCCTTGTATAGACTTTGTTATGCTTTTTCTAAATTTTGTTGCGTCGAATGGTTTTGTCATATCCTATCCTTATTATATTACACAAGGCCTCAACTGTCAACAATTAAGGCCCTGGTAAAATGTCAGTTTATTTTTGTTGTCTCGATCTTATAAGTTTCAAGATATCTTCTGCTCTTTTGGCACTATCTCCTGTTGGAGCTGTTGCTGTTGGAGCCGACTCTGTAACTGGTTGTGGTGCAGGTGCAACTTTTACCTCTGCATTTACCGGATCAGCAGTCTTCTCAACTGGAGCAGGTCTACTTGCTGTTGGTATAGATACTCTAGCACCTACGCCTGCAGGTCTAAAGTATTGTCCATACTTCTCAAGATCATAAGCCTCACCTTCAACAGATTTTTCAAATAATTCTTTGATTATTTTTACTTCTGCTTCTGATGGTTCTTTTGGTCTAAAGTCATTTAAGTTATGTAAACCATACTTTTCGATAGCGGCTCTTTCAGCCTCTTCTAGAGCACGTTCTCTTCTTGACCATTTAGATGTTGAGTAATCAGCATATCCACCTTTAGTTGTTTTATTAACTCTAAAGTCAACACCTTTTACATAATCAGTTGGTAACTCTTCCATCTCTGGATCAAGTAACGCAGATCTAATAATGTTAAAGATTTGTGGTCCAATTATAAATCTTCTAATTGGATTTTCTGGTACTGCATCTTCAGTTAACGGATTAGTAACAACAAAACCTTGGAAAATATAACTTTTCTTTTTCCAATATTTTCTGCCCATGTCTTCCATGCTTTTATCTTTAAACCATGGTCTAACTTCCGTTAGTACTGGACAAGTTTTTCCGTACATTTCCATACAAGGTACTTGTACCTGGATTGGTCGAGAATCAGTTTGACCTTTAATACCTGCGAAAGGTAGTTTGATCATATTTCTCTCTGTCCAGAAAAACGTGTTACCTTGATCCTTATCTGGTAAGAATCTAATAACTGCTTCTGTTCCTTCTTGTATGTTCCAGTGTGGATAAATGGCGTTGTCGCCACCTGTTTGAGAAGTGGAGCGGTTCACTTCTTGGGATTTTAACTTCGCTCTTATATCAGCCAATGTAGCCATAATGTAAGCCTCCTTATTTGCCTATGCTTTTGTTTTCTGCCTAAATGTATATTAAACATTACGTATAATATACTACTATATTTATGAATTGTCTACTACTATTATTGGTAAAATACTTTTTTCTTTTGAAAAACGAAAAACGGATAATCAAAATTGAAAGTATAGGTACCATTATACGATAGGTATCCGTAAGTTTTTATTTTTTCGCCTTTTTCTGTTGCATAAGAACTGTCAATATCAAGATTGGTTAATATTTCTTTAGTAATCATGCATTTAGCTTCTTTTAGAATTACGCACACATCTTTAACAATTTTATTGCCCTGCATTACAGTATCTTCTTTTTCAATTTTATTATCCAAAGTTATTTCTAAAACATTACTGCCAACTTTAGGCTTAATGTCAAACGTTGTAAAATCATAAAAATTATTATGTAAAACATTACCATTTAATACAATTTTACCTCTTGGCAATTTATTATTTTTAATAATTTCAAATGTTAATTGTATCATTTGCTTAATATTTTTTTATATTCTTCAATACATCTTTTGGCTAGATGCTTTTTAGTTTTGTAACGATACTCTGTCATGTAGTCATGCTCATAACAGAAGTCAATTAACTCATTCCACCATGCTACTCTATTTTCAAATGTATTTTCAGGATTTTGTTTTGTGAACCAAAAATCCCATTTTAAACCAACAGCTTCTTCTGGAATGTTCTCAAATTCAATATCTAGTTGTCTCATATGTGTATCAAATAAAGGTGAGCCTGGAAATATATGTAATATACCAGTAGGATTAACAATCATATTTGGAAACTTAATATCTTTATATCTTTTTACTAATGCCATTGTGTCTTCAAAATCTTTTCTAGTTTCAGTTAAGTATCCTACCATTAAGTTCCATTCCTGCGTTATTCCAACTTTATGTAGACTTTGAATCATTATATCTATATCTTCATTGCTAAATTTTTTCTTCATATGATCTCTAACAGCTTGACTACCAGATTCAATACCAACAATAACGTGTTTGCAACCTGCTTCAGCCATTAAATGATAATCTTCGTCTGTTGTTTGTCCTTTAGGTCGTGCAATATATTCGCCATAATAGTTTATAGTTCGTGGTAATTTTTTTGCAAGTGCTGTATTCATTTGTCTAAATGCTTTCATAGATCCGTTTATAAGAGAGTCCGACATCATGAAATGAGTAATACCTTGTGTTTCATATATTTCTATCATTTCTTGTGCAATTCTTTCGCCGTCTTTAAAAACAAATTTTGGTTCGAATGAATATACATCACAAAATGTACATCTTCGTACACATCCTTTTGATCCAGTAATTGTTGCGGCAACTGCCTGTTCTGTTAAGTGAAATATTTTAGAATTGTCTTTGTATAAGTCTGTTTTGTAATCAATATAAGAAGGTGTGGGTAATTCGTTTAGTTCTTCGTGTGTTAATTGCTTACCTGCATTAAATTTTCCTTTTTTATTATTTTTTAAAATGTCAATTAAAACATTTTCGCCTTCGTTTATAACAATAGAATCACATAGACCTGTTTCTAACATTATATCTGACATATACTTGTTACTTTTTTTAAAAGGTACACGTGTATTATCATCTTTGCTTATACCACTGCCGCCTATAATTATTTTTTGATTAGGTTTTAGTCTTTTAATTGTATAACAAATGTCGTGTGTAAAACATAAACTTTGATAACTTAATAAAGAAAGTCCAATCCAGTTACAGTTTAAATTAATTAATTCTTTTGCTTTTGTTTCTACCCAGTTCCAATACCAGTCATATGCTTCTGTAGGCATTTCTACAAAGTGCATTAGGTAACTAGCCAAGTCAGCTCCCCACGGTTTATCCTTATAATCTATTTGTAATTCAATATTATAATCTAAAGTAGTTGTTCTTAAGCCGTGTTGATCGCATATAGCCTTTAGTAAAGCTGGTGCTAAAGGCATCGCATCTATTTTTGAAAATGGCGTGTATACAAATACCGCGTGATAATCGTTCATATCTAATTATATATTATTTAAATTAGTACGTCGACTGTAAAAAATTATTGGTAATTTGCTAATTGTGTGATTCTGGAAATTTCTTCTTCGACGCCAGCGATGTTTTGTGCGTTGTCGCCGTCTGCTTTGGCTTTAATAGCCGTTACTATTTTTGTTCTTGCTTCGTTTATTGATTCATGCTTCATTATTCTAGATATTTCTCTGTGGTCTTTTTCTGAATCAATGAAGTCACCAACTTTAGGTGCTGGGCCACGAAGTTTACTAAAGTTTTTTGACAAATAATTCATTGCGTCTTTGGCATCATTTGTTTTGTATGCTGAGTTGCCGTCTTTGTCTAATACGTCGTGTACTACTTTGCCATCATCACCTTTGTACATTGATACATAAGGTTTAATGTCTTCAAATGTTGTACCGTCTTCAAATCTAGCAGGTTCACTATCAGTAGATGGTGTATATTTTATAGTGTCTCCAGGACCTTTTGTAGAATGTAAATCTTTTGCTTTTTGTATTCTATCCATTTTAAATTGTTGAGATAATTTATAATGTTCTTCTGCTGAAAGATTTTTAACATCTCTTCCTTGTTTTGCCAACCATGATTGATAGTTGTCTTGTGCATATTCATTAGTTACATCATCAGCCCATTCAACAAATTCTGAAGCATCTTCTTTTTTCTTTAAATGACCTTTTGGTTTAAATGCACCAGCATCCATTCTTACTTCGTCTGCATATGAAGGATCTGCTTTCATTTTTTTGTAATCTTCGATGTATCTTCTTGCCAATTGAATTGCAATTTTTTTATTTTTTGGCCAATCGCTGTCTGGATCATTAAACAATTCGCCTTCTCTTTCTAAACCATCAGCAACTCTAGAAGCAAAGTTGGCAACTCTTTCATCGTTGTCATCTTGTGTAAGCATTCTAGATGCTATGTCTGAAAGTATAGAACCTAACATTGTATTGTTGTTTGTAAATTTTGTTACTGATAACATTTTATCTGCTGTATCGTCTTTTCTTAAAATTAATTTTTTATCAGGATTAGTTAAAAAAGATTGTACTATTGCTCCATGGTCTACAATTGGTTCCATTTTTGCATCTTTATCGGATGGTTCTTCTGGTTGATATTCTTGCATAATGTTATGGATTAATGGTAAAGCCTGTTCAACTCTATCGTCTAGATTTTTTAATGTAAATTTTTCTCTGTATGCACTTTTTTCATCATCACTTAATTCTGCTACTGCTGATGGTTTAAAATTTTTACTTGCTTCGTCGTAATGGCCTTGTTTAGACAAGTTAACCATATACGTTCTTAAGTTTTCTAATTTTAATTTTGTTTGCTCAATTATGTCACCAGCATTGTCGTTTAATTGATCTTTGTGTGAAACGTATCTAGAAAATGAATTTAATTGTGCAATATTTTCTGATGTTTTGACAATGTGTTGTCCAAATTCGTCATGTGGTCTTCCACCGTTAGCAACGTGTCTCATCATTGCTCTTGCACCTGCTAGGTGTGTTAATGGATATTTGAATCTTTCCCCATCTTCGTTTTCAATATATAATGAATCAATTCTTCTTGATCTTGCACCCGGTACTGTTTCGTCAACTTTGCCTGAGTGTCTAATTATTAATCTTGTTTTATCTAGGTTTTCGTATGATCTTTTTGCTGTACCTGTAAGCCCTTCTCTCACTGGTTTGAAAGGTTTTGGGTCTTGGTTAAGTTCATTAACACCTGCTAATGTTGTAATTCTGTTTACTTCTTCTGACATTTCATCAGTATTTACCGTTGCGTTCGTATCTGCCATGTTCTTATAGTCTTGCTTCGTTAGGTTCGATTTCGTTATATCACGCACATCAAAACGTAATTGATGCTCTATAGCAAAGTCTTTTAGCTCTTTTAGGAAAGCATACCATTCGTCTCTGCTATCCTCGTCTATTTTGTCTACTAAATTACGGTTATAAAATACTTTCATATTTTCACCGTCTGCTAGGCTAATACTTACTGCTCCGTATGTGTCAGCATCTTCTTTAAATTCAAATTCAAAGAATACTGCGGCACTTGGATCAGCAGTTGGAACACCACTTTCGTCCCCTATTTGTATATTAGAGAATTGCGATCTGATTTTATTAAACAAGTCTTGTGACGTTTTTGGGTTCATATAGTGTATTTATAGTATTTCTCTATCCCCACATACTTCCAAAAATAGGTAGTGGAGCCGTATATTCCGATGTTCTGTTGGTCCATTTCTCGAATATTTTAGGATCAAAATCTGCGAGAACTTTCATCATACGTGTCATTAATAAACAAGAAGATACTAGGTCATCGTGTTGTCCTGGTTTTGCTTTATAACTTAAACCTGTTGCAACAAAATCTTTAAGTTCAGATATTAATAACTGTGAGTTAATTTTTATTCTACCACTTTCAACTAATTCTTTAAATTTAGTACAAGCATCAATTTTAAATTTAGCAGTAGTGTTAAAACCTCTTCTAAATTTACGTCTATGTCCTTTTCTTATAGGTTCTGATAAAAACATACCGTGAATATTTTCTTCACCAATGTCCATAACTCTCATTAATGCCGCTTCACCGATAGTATTGTTTTCCATACTATAAAATATTTGTGGAGATGCAGTAGCATCTTTTTCTTGTATTGCTTCATGTATATACTTGTTAATACCTTGTAATATTCTAATTTGTTGGTTCATTGGTGTAGTGTTATGATGCCATTCGCCTACTTGATCAAATGTTGGTAGTTCAAATACTTGTATAGCCGCATAGTCTCCACCAGTTCCCATAGCAGGATCTAATGAAACCATATATGTATGTCCTGGAGTTGGTCTTTTATACCAACGTACTTGTCCAGTAGTTTCTACAGGCATTGTGCCTTCCATTTCTGCCAATGTAATAGAATTAATTAATGTTTCATCAAAAATTAAGAATTCACATTCGTGTTCTCGTCTAAATCTTTCTTCTCCAATTCTTGCTTTTTCTGTTAATGCCCATGCTTCATCTCTGTCTGGGTGTTCTGACCAGTGAGCTTTCATGGCATAAAAGCCATTTGTTCCTACAATTTTATCGTTACCATATTCGTCAAATCTTTTATTTGCTTCTTTCCAAATTAATGCAAATTGGTCTTCGTCACTGTTTGGAGTTGATGTAATTAAACATTTACCTCCAGTTGATAGTGTTGGAGATAGTGAAGTCCAAAATTCTTTTGCTTTATCTGGTGGTTGCACGAATGCAAACTCATCACAATATATCATTGTTAAGGACATACCCCGTCCAGTATTTTCAGTTGTTGTAGTTGCCATTATTTTGGAACCATTATCAAATTCAATTGAGTTCCTATTGTATTGTGTTACACCTGCTTTAATCCAACCAGGTAACATCTCATAAGCATAACGCACCCTTGACATAATGTCTGATGCTCCTGCGTATTTGTGTGCCGCAATTAGTATGTGTGAATCCGGGTGGAACATAGCATACCATATTAGGTATCCTGATGCACAGGTTGTTTTTCCTGTTTGTCTTGGTAGCATTGATACTGAAAATCTATGTGAATTGTATGCTTCAATTAATCTTTTTTGATATGGATATGGTTTGAAAGCCATTTCTCCTTTAGTAGGATGTTGTATTTTCATAAAAGTTTCCATGAAAAACAACGGTCCGGTCTTCACATCCATACACTTCTCAAGTTGTTCTACTTGTTCTTTAGTATATTTGTGTCTCTTATGAGCTTTTTTAATTTGCTCAGAATCTAAACTAACATACGCCATAGTGTAGTATTTAATATAATTTTAATGGGCTTTTAACTAACTGTTTATATCGGGTCTCGATAAATTTACAGCACATGGGCCTTTTGCTTGTATATCAACATCGAAAACTACTGTATCACCTTGTTTTAGGTCGTTCCATCCTGCGGCTTTCACTGCAGAAATATGAACAAAACAATCTTTTTCTTTGTCGTCACGAGCAATAAAACCAAATCCTTTAGTAGGATTAAACCATTTTACTTTGCCGTTCACACTCATATTTTGATTTGTTGTTGTTGAATTATTTTGATTTTTTATCAGAAACTGCTTTTTTCATTGGCTCTTTTTTATTGCCATCTTTATCCATGTCTAAAAAGTCCGGTTTTGCTTTTGATTCAGTGGCTTTTGCCGCTTCTTGATATGATTTTTTAAAACCTTCGTATTGTGTTCTCAATGAATTTGTTAAATTTTCTTGAGTAATTTTATCTTCAGCAGTTTCATACTTAACTGCAAGTGGATTATCACCCGGATATTCTTTTCTTACCTGTTGTTTTTGTTTGTTTAAACCACCTGAATGAGTATTAACTAATGAATCAGTATCTTGTACTTTTACATCTGGTTCGTTGTCAAATGTTTCTTCAGCTTTTTCTTCATCTGGAGCAGTAACAACATCTCTCATTCTACCCATTTCACCAGAACCCATTTCGTCATCAGCACATACAGGACATTGACTATGATCGTGATTTTCTTCACCGTGGTCTGCGTCTGCATCTGGGTCGTTAGTTGGTATTTCTGTACTTGGCATATCTGCACCCATTGGTTTGACACCTGCTAATTTTAAAATTTGCATCATCATTCCTGCTTCTTCTGGAGAATCTGTTGAAATTTGTACCGCTTCTTTTATTGGTTTTTTATCTTCTGTTGCCATTGTAGTTGTATTTAGTTCTTCTTGTGGCTCTGCAGTTGCTTCTTCATCAGTAGCTACGTCCATCATAATATCGTCTGACACTTGATCTAATGCTGTATGGGCCGAAGTTTTAGCATCATCGGTTATAGGTAGTTCCATAACCATATCTCTTAATGCTTCAAGAGTTTGCATAGCTTCTTTTTTAGGATTTGGTGCTTCTTTTATTGGTTGTTCTTCTGCTGGTGCGTCCATATTCATTTGTGTATCTACATCATGTGGAATACTGTCTTCTGGATCTGGTTCATATTCTGCGTTTGCTTGACCGTTGTCATCAAAATCATCTTGTACCATTTTTATTGCAGTTTCAATTTCGTATGATTCTGGAAAAGGAGCTGATGCTCTTTGTTGTTCTAACGATTGTAATACATCTTGTTTAGGTGCACTTAAATTGCCATCAGCATCAACAAATTCACTAACTTTTTCTTGAGCACCGATATGTATATCTGACATACCGCCTTCAGCTATTACTTTTGCTTTTCTAATGACGTCAATCATGTCCATGATTATTTCCTCTTTGGATCTGGATGTGGATTAGTTGATTTACTTAAAGGAGACATAGCCGCTTCGTCTTCTTTAGTTGTAATATTTTCTTTTTCTTTTGGTGCGTCTTTGTTAACTTCTCTGTCTTTTAATAATTCTTTTAACAAACTCATGTTTGCTTTTGAAGAATGAAAATCTTCTGCATTTACTTTAGGTGCGTCTTTATATTCTATGTCTTGAAGTTTGTTTTTGTATTCTGATTTTGTTGCGTTTGCTATTTGTTCTTGATATTCTTCTGTTGGCTCGCCTGGTGTTCTTACAACAACACAAGCCGGAGCAATATTCATATAATCAGCAATATATTCTTTCATTACTCTAACTGATGCTGGATAATTTGTTGTAACGTCCCAAATAGTTACAGATTCATTTTTTAATGCTGGAAAGTCCAAAGGTAGCGATTGTATTGGAGTTTTCTTTCCTGCTGACATTTTAGAAACTTCAAATTTGCCCAAAGCGGTCTCCATTTTCGTGGCAAAATTTTTGTCAATATCACCCGCTATTTTGATTTTATAATCATATGATTTAGCGGATTCTGTAAGATATTCTTTAAACGTGCTCATATTAGTACTATTTAGTCTTTATCTTCTGCTTTGGCGTCATCTGTTTTAAGTAGTTTTTTCATTAATTCGTTACGATCCGATATTACAAACCCGTCGCTTTCTTCAATTGGACCCGTGTCACCGCCGCCCTTTTTATCTATGTTAAGCTTCTTAAGTTGTAATTCTACCATTTTTAATTTTTTGTCTATTTTAGAACCTTTGGCATCTATGGCGTTACGCAACATAGTACTTGCAACTTCAAATATACGTCCTGAATAACGTGAGTCTACATTCATACCTAAGTCCATTAAATTTTTATAACTTTCTTCAGCTTCTACAGCCAGTTTGTCTAGTTCTAAATCCGATAATTCACCTAGTCCTTTTACTTGTGGCAAAGCGGCCGCAATTTTATCAAATTCTGCATAAGTTTTTTCTAATGCTTTTGCAGTTTTTGGATCTACATTTTTTTGTACTGGAGCCCCATTGGTTAATTTTTGTTCTTTTTCTTTTTTGTCAACTTCTTCAAATGCTTTTTTAACATTTGGTAAATTAAGAATATCTTCTAATTTCTTTGTCATTATTTTATTTACTTACGTTTACCGGTATGGAATAATTGTTCTTCTGATACTACTCTAAATCGTATTCTATTTTGTTTTGCATAGGCGTTTGCCGCCTCCCACTTTGCTTGATTTAGTACTACTTGTTTTCTCTTACCCATACTTTTACCGGCGGCTTCTAAAGAACTCTGGGCTATTGGCTTAACCTCAATTAGTTCTGCGTGTTTACGCCCCTCTTTGTCGCTGTAAACAACAAAAAAATCCGGTACGTACACGGTATATTTGCCACTAAAAGGATGTCTATAAGGTATTTTAATTGATTCACTTGCCCATTTTGCCACGTTAGGATGTTCATCACATAATCTCATAAACGCTTGTTCCCAACTACTTCTATATGTTGGTGTTTTCAATCCAATATATTTGTCTGGATTTTTACAAGTAAATTTTCCTTTAGCGAATCTAGGTAACATTAGTCTATTATATTTCTAGACACAGTTTCCTTAGTAGTGAGATTTTGTCGTACACCTAATCTACTGGACTTGTATCTGTTTGCATTTAAAATTATTGTAATTAATTCAGATAGTTGAGCCGGTGAGGCATAAGTTAATTGATCCAAAATTTCTTGCGGTCTCATATTATCAATTTTTGCCTGTGATAAAATAACATAAGCAGTTGATTCTGCCGCTTGTCTTTTGAATCCTCTTTTTACAAAAAATGCCACAGCCGCATCGTATTCACCAGCATTGAATTGGAACTCTTCTTCGTATGCAGATGTTGTTAATTTTTCAATTGTTTTATCTAGATTGTCTTTATCTTTTGGTGGTAAGTTAGTATAAAAGTCTGCCATTATAATGTTGCCTTCTCAGTTGCTATTGATACGTCTTGTGTTTGTCTGTCAATTTTTATATAGCCTTCTGTAACAAGTTTTCTTACATTTGTAATAGCTTTATTTCTATAAACTGTTTTAGCTGTATCTGTTGAAGCAGTAAATTCAACATCAGATTCTGCTATTGTTAAATCTTTTCTAGAACCAATATCTTTGTAATATATTCCTGCCGCTATTTCGTCTCTAATATTAGTATCTGTTGTTACAAGAGTATATGCCTCGTCTGCTGTAAGATAAAGTGTTGTATCAACAGTAGAATTTGTTATAACAGTAGTATTGTTTCTTTTTGTTTGGTCAGTTAATCCTTTAGAAGTTGCTATCACGGCCCCTGCCGCTATCGCACCAACGGCAAAATTTCCAACAGGATTAGTAATTGAACCTGCTTGTTTGCCAACTTCTAAAACTCCTTTTTTTGCAATACCTTTTAGTTCTTCTTTAACAGCTCCTTTTTTTATTTTTTTAGCATTGTTATATGTGTTAGATGCACCTAATATTGCTCCTATCCAATTTTTATTTCCTATGTGTCTCATTACTCCACCAATACCATCAACAACACCGCCTGGTCCAAAAATTGAATTAGCTCCTCTACCTAATACAGTTAAAGGAGAAGGTTCGTGATCATAATGTACAGTTGCAAATCCTGGTATATTGTTTTTAGAAACTTTTCCTGATTTATAAACAACTGTTTCATAAAAAACTTGCATAGTGTTTGTCATTATTCCAGCACCGTCTCCTTGATCTAATGTGTCGTGTGCAA
>VTLG01009100.1_pt1 | contig 12035 bp, 13 predicted proteins | sample 4694571 | NCBI WGS metagenome assembly VTLG01 (sample SAMN12604809, study PRJNA352737) | marine metagenome | biome: ENVO:00000447; feature: ENVO:00000209|ENVO:00000569|ENVO:01000036; material: ENVO:00002151; isolation source: viral sequences binned using virsorter ... | reverse complement strand
AATGGCTGGTGTACTTGACTATACACCTGCTCTTAATGCTAACCTTAATGTTGATGATACTGGTAACACATTTGCTGGTACTATCCAAGGTAAGTACAGAGTATACATTGACCCATATTCTGCTAACCTAGCAGCTAACAACAGTGGTCTTGCTCAAGGCAGCAACCAGTACTATGTTGTTGGTTATAAAGGTGGTTCACCTTATGATGCAGGTCTGTTCTATTGCCCATACGTTCCACTACAGATGGTTCGTGCAGTGGGTGAGGAAACCTTCCAGCCCAAGATTGGCTTCAAGACAAGATATGGTCTTGTTTCCAACCCATTTGCTGAAGGACTTACTCAAGGACTTGGCAGACTCCAAGTTAACAGCAACCGCTACTACAGAAGAGTTGGTGTTAAGAACATCATGTAAGCTAGATGCTTATATTTTTCAAAGACCTCCTCTTGTAGGGGGTCTTTTTTTATCTAAATATTTAAAAAGCATATTATAATGACTGCAACAGGTTTTAGAAATCAAGTACAGAATAAGAACTTCTTAAACCCTACTGGATTTAAGTTTATCTTAAATAGAGCTCCTAAAGTAGTCTTCTTTTCAAACCAAGCAAGTATACCTGGATTAAGTCTTGGAGTTGCTGAACAACCTACTTATTTGAAAGATATACCTCAACCAGGAGATAAACTAGAGTTTCGAGATTTAACTATAAGATTCTTAGTTGATGAAGATTTAGAAAACTATCTAGAGATACAGCATTGGTTAAGAGGACTAGGGTTTCCAGATAGTTTAAAAGAGATATATGATTGGCAAAAAAGTAATCCTAATGCACCAGATGGAGTTTTAAACTATACTTCTGATGGTACTTTGAACGTTCTTTCTAGTTCTAATACTCCTAATTTTAAAGTTAAGTTCTTAGATATGTTCCCTGTATCTTTATCTGATTTAGACTTCGATGCTACTGATAGTGATATAGATTACTTGACAGCAGATGTTACTTTCAAGTATACTATATACAACATCACTGATCTGAATGATAATATTTTATGAGTATTGATCTTGAATCTATTCAAGAGATGTGGGAGAAAGATGCAAAGATAGATAGAGATAATCTACATGAAGAGTCATTAAATATTCCCTCTCTACATGCTAAGTATTTTGAATTGTATAATACTATATTTCTTTTAAGAAAGAAAGCAGAACAACAGCGTAAAAATATTCGCCATGAACGTTATGAATACTTTTCTGGTAAGTCTGATCCACAGGTTTATATAGATGATCCTTTTCCAAAGAAGATAAGAGATAAGGATACAATGCAGAAGTATCTTGATGCTGATGAGAAACTTTCAACTTCAAATTTGAAGATTGATTATTATGATACCATGCTTGTTTACATTGAAAGTATTTTAAAAGTAATTCAGAATAGAACATTTCAAATAAAGAATGCAATAGAGTTTATGAGATTCAATGCTGGACTAGGGTGATAAATACTTCTAGCATGATGAGTAGAAGTGACCAACGTTATAATACAAAAGTCTAACGAAGTATATTTAAAAATAAGAGCAGAACCTCATATTGAATATGAACTGAGAGATCACTTTACTTTTGAGGTAGAGGGTGCTAAGTTCATGCCTCAATATAGAAAGAGGAACTGGAATGGAGAAATACATTTATATGATTTAAGATCTAAGAAGATATATGTTGGTCTATTAGATAAGATAGTTTCATTTTGCGAAAGACATGGATATACTTATAAGTTTGAAGATAATGATTATTATGGTCCACCTTTTGAAGTAAATACCACTATATCAAAAGAAGGGGTAAAAGATTATATTAATTCTATTACTAAGATTAAACCTAGAGACTATCAGATAGAAGGTGTATGTGATTGTTTAAAACATAATAGAAGATTATTAGTTAGTCCTACTGCTTCAGGTAAATCTTTAATGATTTATTCTTTAGTAAGATACTATGTACATAAAGGAATGAAAATTCTTTTAGTGGTTCCTACGACTTCTCTCGTAGAACAAATGTATAAGGATTTTATAGAGTATGGTTGGGATGCTAAAAATCATTGTCATAGAATATATTCAGGGAGAGAAGTAACTAATACTAATGAAGTAACTATTACTACTTGGCAATCAGTATTTAGAATGGAAAAATCATTCTTTAAAGATTATGATGTCATTATAGGGGATGAAGCACATCTTTTCAAGAGTAAGTCATTAGTCAATATCATGACTAAATTAGAACATGCTAAGTATAGATTTGGTTTTACTGGTACTTTAGATGGGACACAGACTCATAAATGGGTCTTAGAGGGATTGTTTGGACCATCATACAAGGTAACTAAAACTGAGAAATTGATGAAGGAAGGACATCTATCTCAGTTAGATATTCAGTGTTTAGTACTTAAACATCCACCTAAAAAATTCGAAACTTATGAAGATGAACTTCAATATTTAATTTCTCATGAACAGAGAAATAATTTTATTACTAATCTAGCATTAGATCTCAAAGGTAATACTCTTATCTTATACAGTAGAGTAGAAACTCATGGAGCAATACTTTATGAAAAGATAAATAGTAATAAGCATACTGACCGTAAAGTATTCTTTGTACATGGTGGAATTGATGCTGAACAAAGAGAATCAATTAGGGAGATTACTGAAAATGAAAAAAATGCAATTATTGTTGCCAGTTATGGCACTTTTAGTACTGGGATCAACATTAAGCGGTTGCACAACGTCATCTTCGCCAGTCCCTCAAAGTCCAGAGTCCGTAATCTCCAATCAATTGGACGGGTTCTTAGAAAAGGTAAAGACAAAGTAAAAGCTATTCTTTATGATATAGGAGATGATTGTACTTATAACTCAAAGAAAAATTATACTCTCAATCATCTTATAGAAAGAATTAAAATTTACAATGAAGAAAATTTTAACTATGAAATAATTACTATTCAAATAAAAAAATGATGGAAGACGATTTTTATGCCACTATTAAATTTAAATCTGGTGAAGAAATATTCGCTAGAGTAGGATATAGTGAAGAAGAAGATAGAACTTTTTTATTATTAGATTCTCCTATTACAATTCAAAAAGTTAAAAATAGAAGTGGTGGTAGTGTATATGCTTACAAAGTAGAACCTTGGTTGAAGACTAGCAAAGATGATATTTTTGTTGTTAATTTGGAAGATGTTCTTACTTTAAATGAATCTAATGATTTAGAAACTATTGCTATGCATGAAGCTTTTTCTAAACAACAAGATCATTTATATCGCCCAGAGAAAAAATTAAATAGAAAAATGGGTTATATATCTACTATCAAAGAAGCAAAGAAGTCTTTAGAGAACCTTTATAATAATAGCTAATCCCTGCCCTTGAAACCCCACAGAGTTATTCTATAGGGATTTTTATAACTTGTCAACTATTGTGTTGAATGCTATAATAACTACATAATAGAGAGTAAAGATATGAGTCCTGCAAGAGTTATGGGTAGAAGAAAAAGATCTGAACACTATGTTAATAACAAAGAGTTTCTTGCAGCTCTAATTAAACTTAGAGAAGATAGGGAGATAGCAGAAATTCAAGGTAAAGAGAAACCTAGAATACCCAGATACATTGGGGAATGTTTTTTAAAGATTGCTACTCATCTATCTTTCAAACCAAACTTTGTAAACTATATGTTTAAGGAGGATATGATTTCTGATGGCATTGAAAACTGCGTACAATACATACACAATTTCAACCCTGAAAAGTCTCAAAACCCGTTTGCTTATTTCACACAAATTATTCACTACGCGTTCTTACGTAGAATACAGAAGGAGAAGAAGCAATTGGAGATTAAGAATAAGATTTTGGAGAAGACAGGATATGAACAGGTATTTGAAAGAGATACCCTTGACGATGGAAACTATAGCGAGTATAATCAAATCAAGGATGCTGTTCATTCTAAACTTCGTAATTAATGAAGGTAGCAATAATTACAGACCAGCACTTTGGATGCAGAAAAAATTCCAAACTGTTTCACGATTATTTCCTTAAATTTTATGAGGATGTTTTCTTTCCTATATTAGAGAAAGAAGGTATTACTACGGTTATTGATATGGGTGATACCTTTGATAGTAGAAAGGGTATAGATTTTGGTGCATTGACATGGGCAAAGAATAATTATTATGATAGATTAAAAAAGATGGGCATCACTGTCCATACAATAGTAGGTAATCATACTGCATATTATAAGAATACAAATGATGTAAATGCAGTAGATCTTCTACTACGTGAGTATGATAATGTTAAAACTTATTCAGAAACAACTTCTATTGAAGTAGGTGGATTGAATATTCTTCTTGTTCCTTGGATCAATTCTGATAATCAAGAGATGAGTCATTCCTTGATTAAGAAGTCAAGAGCATCTGTTTGTATGGGGCATCTTGAATTGATTGGTTTTAGAGTGCATCGTGGTTATATCATGGAGCATGGAACTGATGCATCAATATTCAATAAATTTGAGAAAGTATTTTCTGGACATTATCATACAAGATCTGATAATGGAAAGATTTTTTATCTAGGTAATCCTTATGAAATATACTGGAACGACTGCAACGACACAAGAGGGTTCCATCTCTTTGATACAGAAACTAAAGAACTCACTGCGGTGGATAATCCATATAGGATCTTTCATGTTATTTACTACGAAGATCATGATCACCAGCTTTTTGACGCGAGACAACTTGAAAACAAAATAGTTAAAGTTGTAGTTAAAAAGAAAACTAATCAGGTGCAGTTTGAAAAATTCTTAGACAAACTGTATAATGCTAATGTAGCAGAACTTAAAATTGTAGAGAACTTTGCATTGCAAGAAGCAGCAGAGTTTGAAGCATTTGAGTCAGAAGATACTCTGTCTATTCTTAATAGATATATTGAGGAGGCAGAAATAGATCTTGATAGATCAAGAATTCAAAAATTGATACAAGAAGTCTATCAAGAAGCATGTGAATTAGTTTGATGTTTATTCTAACAGTAGAAGGAAAGGAAACTGAAGGAGCATATTCAGTCACTGCTGAAGATGGAGAACAAGTTCTTTATCTTTTTGAGGATGAGGATGATGCTATTAGGTATGCTCTTTTATTGGAGGATCAAAATTTCCCAGAAATGCACGTAATTGAGGTTGATGGTAAAATGGTAATTAAAACATGTGAAATGCACGATTACAGGTATTCTGTGATTACTAGAAATGACATTGTTATTCCTCCAATAGATCATGATTTTATTTGAAAAGATACGTTGGAAGAATTTTCTTTCTACTGGTAATCAATATACCGAAGTAGAACTGGATAGTAATTCTACAACATTAATTGTTGGTACTAATGGTGCAGGAAAGAGTACTGTATTAGATGCTTTGACATTTAGTTTATTTAATAAACCATTTAGAAAGATTAGTAAGGCACAACTTATTAATACAGTAAATGAAAAGGATTGTAGAGTTGAAGTTGAGTTTTCTATTGCAGAGACTCAATGGAAAGTAATTAGAGGAATAAAACCAAATATATTTGAGATTCATAGAAATGGTATATGTATGGATCAATTTTCTGCTGCTAATGATCAACAGAAGTGGTTAGAGCAGAACGTAGTAAAAATGAACTATAAGTCATTTACTCAGATTGTTATTCTTGGCAGTAGTAATTTTGTTCCTTTTATGCAATTAAGTGCTCCTAATAGAAGGGAAGTTATAGAAGATCTTTTAGATATTAAGATTTTTTCTTCTATGAATAATTTACTTAAGGATAGGATTAGGGGAATAAAGGAAGAAGTTAGAACATTAGATCTGAAGAAGGAGTCTCTTAATGATAAAGTTAAGATGCAGACTGAATTTATAGATCAGTTAGATCAACAAGGTAAAGGTAGGATTGAAGATAATAATAATAAGATTACAACTCTTTTTGATGAATCAGATGAGTATGTTAAAATAAATGAAGAACTTGAGAATAATGTTCATGACCTAACAAAAGAACAGGAGAAGGTAACAGGTGCTACAGAAAAACTTAGGAAGATGGGAACTATAAAGGGGACCTTATCTAATAAGGTAGCAACCATTACCAAGAAGACTAAGTTTTTTAAAGAGAATACTGTTTGCCCTACCTGTAAACAGGACATTGAAGAAGAGTTTCGGTTAAATAACATTAGTGATGCTCAAGATAAGATAAAGGAGTTGCAATCTGGTTATCAAGAACTAGAGGAGGCAATTAAAGAAGAGGAGGAGCGAGAGCATCACTTTACAAAACTATCTAAGGAGATTACTTCACTAACGCATGGCATTTCTAAAAACAATACTCGCATTTCTGGGTGTCAACGACAAATCAGGGATTTGGAATCGGAAATACAAAGACTTACCGAACAACTTGCAAATAGAAATACTGAGCATGAGAAGTTAGAAACCTTTAAAGAAAATTTAGAAGAGACATATAAGAAATTATCTACACAGAAAGACACTATAAGCTATCATGATTTTTCATATAGTTTGCTTAAGGATGGTGGTGTCAAATCTAAGATAATTAAAAAATATCTTCCACTGATAAATCAGCAGGTCAATAGGTATCTGCAGATGATGGATTTCTATATTAATTTTACATTGGATGAGGAGTTTAATGAAACTGTTCAATCTCCTATCCATGATAATTTTTCCTATGCTTCCTTTAGTGAAGGAGAGAAGATGAGGATAGACCTTGCTCTACTTTTTACATGGAGGGAGGTGGCAAGGTATAAGAACTCAGTTAATACAAATTTACTAGTCATGGATGAGGTGTTTGATAGTTCCCTTGATGGATATGGAACTGAAGAATTTCTTAAGATTATTAGGTTTGTTGTGAAGGATGCTAATGTGTTTGTGATATCACATAAGGGTGGTATGGACGATAGGTTCGATAATGTGTTAAAATATGAGAAGATAAAAGGATTTAGTAGGTTGGCGTCATGAATGAAAGAGAAAAGGAAGAATTAAGGGATTTGAAAAATAGAGTAAATAGATTACAGTATGATTTTGATAAACTAAAGAATGCTATATTATTTCTCCCAGAAATAGGAGATAAAGTTCAAAAAGGTATGTGGTCATGACTGTTCCAAACTGGCAACACAACTCAGGGAAGCCACCCAAGAGGAAACTTAAACCCCAAGCACTACGCCAAGCAAAGGAAAGGCGTGGACAGTTGATAAAGCGTCTACTCACCTCCCCAAAAGGGAGGTTTTTTAGTATGATAGGTATATCAAAAGAAAAGTTACATGGCAGTTCAACAAGAAATTAAATCACAACTAGCTAAACTGCTTGCTACTGAAGACTTGGTGGTAGAGCATAAAGATGTCCCTACAGCACAGTTCAATGTACATACAAGAGAGCTACTTCTTCCTATGTGGGAAAAGGCAAGTAATCATGTATATGATATGTTGGTTGGTCATGAGGTAGGACATGCACTCTTTACTCCTGATGAAGAGATGGGTGTGGAAGTTCCTGCTACATTCTTGAATGTGGTAGAAGATGTAAGAATAGAAAAGTTAATGAAGAGAAAGTATCTTGGTATTGCTAAGACTTTCTATAGAGGGTATCATGAATTACATGAAAAAGATTTCTTTGAGGTAAAGGATGAAAATCTTGATGATCTTAATCTTGCTGATAGGGTTAACCTATACTATAAGGTGGGTGCGTTCCTTGATGTTGATTTTACAGATGGTGAGACTAAGATTCTTGAGATGATTGGAAAGTGTGAAACTTTCAAAGAGGCAAAGGAAGCAGCAAAGGTTTTATATGAGTATTGTAAGGGTGAAGTAAATGATCAGCAATCTCAAAAGAAAGCAGAAGATGCTGGAGATGGTGAGATGGAATTACCTTCTAATTCATCAGACATTGAAAAGGAAGAGATAGATGGACAAGAAGTAGATGATGAGACACCTGATGTAGAACCTACTCCAGCAGAGAAAGAGAAAGAACCAGAAGTTCATACTGCTGAGTCATTAGAGAGTCACCTCAAAGATTTGGTAAGAGAAAATGCAGTAGAGAATGTTTATCTAGAAATTCCTGATTTAGATTTAGATAAGATTATTGCTTCTAATGAAGATATTCATAGAGAGATTGATAGATCATGGAAGATGCAACAAGATTTTATTAAAGAGCATACATCTACTAATCCAGATTTATTTGAAGAAGTAGATGCTGAGTATAATCAGTTTAAAAGAGATGCTCAGAAAGAAGTATCTTATCTTGTAAAGGAGTTTGAGTGTAAGAAAGCTGCTAGTGCATATTCACGTGCTGCTACTAGTAGAACAGGTGTATTGGATACTTCTAAACTTCATACCTATAAGTTTAATGATGATCTATTCAAGAAGGTAACAGTCTTACCTGATGGTAAAAATCATGGATTAGTCTTTATTCTTGATTGGTCTGGTTCGATGTCTAGAGAAATGCTTGATACTGTTAAGCAACTTTATAATCTTATATGGTTCTGTAAAAAAGTATCTATTCCATTTGATGTATATGCTTTCACTAATGAGTGGAAGAGAAGAGAGCAAGATGCTACTGGTCAATGGAATCCGATAGAGAATGAGTTACCATATGAACCTCAAGAATATAACTTAAGAGTTGAAGAAGATTTTTCTTTAATGAATCTTTTTACTAGTGGAGTAAGAACTAATGAGTTAGAGCATCAGTTAAAGAATATATGGAGGATTGCTAGTGTATTTTCTAACTACTATGGTAGTAGATATAGTTATCCTACTAGGTTATGTTTATCAGGAACACCATTGAATGAAGCACTTATAACTCTTCATAAACTTCTTCCTAAGTTTCAGAAAGAAAATAATGTAGAGAAAGTACAATGTATTGTATTGACTGATGGTGAAGCAAATTCCATGCCTTATCATGTTGAGGTAAAAGATTATTTCAATTCAGATGAGTGGAAGATGGGATTGAGGGGTATTAATTCTGGTCATTGTTCTTTGAGAGATAGATCTTTAGGTAAGGTTTATAAGTTTGGTTATTCTTGGTGGCAATTTACTGAAGTTCTTATAAGAAATCTACAAGATAAGTTTCCTTCATCTAACTTTATAGGTATCAGAGTTCTTCCTCCAAGAGAAGGAAGTAATATCTTAAGAAGATATTGTGATGATCCTACCGACTATGAGAAGTGTATGAAGGATTGGAGAAAGTTAAAGACATTTACTATCAAGAGCAGTGGTTATGATGCATACTTTGGTCTTTCTTCTAGTGCTCTTGCAGATGAGACTGAGTTTGAAGTTAGCGAAGGAGCAACAAAAGGACAGATTAAGACTGCTTTTGTTAAGTCGCTAAAGACTAAAAAACTAAATAAAAAGGTGTTAGGAGAATTTGTTTCTTTGGTGGCATGAAGACATTCAATGAATTTTGCTCTCAGTTAGATGAGAGTAGTTTAAGTAGAATTAAAAGTAAATCTGACAAAGGTGGTATTGCTACGATGTCAGCATCCAGAGCAGATAAATCAAAGAAAGAAAATAAGGCAAGAGCAAAGCAGTTAGATAAAGATATCAAGGGTAAGGGTTTACCTGGTGCTACAAAGGTAACTGGTTCATATGTAGAGAAGGGTGATGATGGTAAGGAGAAGAAGGTTAAAGAACGTAGTCACGTTGTTACTTCTGGTAAGAAGGGTAAGAGAGCTTTCAAGAAAGCAGTTAAGTCACTAGGTAAGAAGTATGGGCAGGATTCTGTATTGACACAAACCAAAAAAACTGGTACACTATCAGCAACACGCAAAGGTGGTCTAGGTAAAAAGAAAAATATTAAATTAGGCAAATTTAAACCGCAGGGTAAAAACCCAGAGGGTCAATCGCAAATTAAAGGAAAGACTTTTACTTATGGATAAAAAACCTTATGATGACTCCAATTGGAGAGAAGAATCTATACCTTACCATACAGGTAAGCAGGTAGAATTATTGATGGATGGACCTAAGAGTCTTGCTCAATCATGGATGATGCAAGCAATGTATGGGCAATGGAAAAAAAGGAATGGTTATCATAAGTTGGACCCTAAAGAAAATGAAGGTCAATTACAATCATCTATGAAGGAGTTTTTCCAACGACAAAAAGATCAAGGAATATGATTGCGTCTGTAGCTCAGTGGATTAGAGCATCTGACTACGGATCAGAGGGTCGGGAGTTCAAATCTTCCCAGACGCGTGACAGTAAACAAAGTGGCACACTGGGGGTTTAAAGACCTCTTTTTTGTTCTATAATATGATTATAGAAATGAAATCCACTACATTATGTTTGAGATTAAAATGACTGAGAAGGAAATTGTTGATGGGTTAAGAAGCAATTATGGTAAAGAGTTCACTGCTCCTGATGTGCGTGGATTCTGTGCTGCAAATGATATTGCTTATCAAACTGTTACTAAGAAGATAGAACAATATAAGGTTGGTAGAGGCAAATGGAACCTTGAAGTTACTACCAAAGCAGTAGAGAATATTGAAAAGTCCTTTAGTGCTCCTGCTGTGGAACCTACAGTGCAACAAAATCTAGTTCCTGATCAGGATGATGCTTTTGTTAAGTTTGGTCCTTTCAATGATGTAAAGGCTATCCTTAAGTCTAAGCAGTTCTATCCTACATTCATTACTGGTCTATCAGGTAATGGTAAAACTTTTGGTGTAGAGCAAGCATGTGCTCAATTGGGTAGAGAGTTGATTAGAGTTAACATTACCATTGAGACTGATGAGGATGATTTGATTGGTGGATTTAGATTGGTTGATGGTGCAACAGTATGGCACAATGGTCCTGTTATTGAAGCACTTGAAAGAGGTGCAGTTCTATTACTAGATGAAGTTGATCTTGCATCTAACAAGATACTCTGCTTACAACCAGTACTAGAAGGTAAAGGATTGTTCCTTAAGAAGATTGGTAAGTTTGTTCAACCAGCAGCAGGTTTTAATATTGTTGCTACTGCTAATACAAAGGGTAAGGGATCTGATGATGGTAGATTCATTGGTACAAATGTATTGAATGAAGCATTCCTTGAAAGATTCTGTGTAACCTTTGAGCAAGACTATGCATCACCAGCAATAGAGACTAAGATTCTTAGATTGCATTCTGCTAGTGTTGGATGTCATGATGATAAGTACATCAAGCATCTTGTAGACTGGGCAGATATTATCAGAAGAACATTCTATGATGGTGGTATTGATGAAGTAATCTCAACTAGAAGATTGGTTCATATCATTAGAGCATACAGCATCTTTGGTGATAAGTTAAAAGCAATCAAGGTATGTACTAATAGATTTGATGATGAAACTAAGCAAGCATTCCTTGAACTATATGATAAGGTAGATGCAGATGTAGACATTGACAAAGTGGAGGAATAGTGGTATGGTTAATGCATGGAGCTTAGCTTACGACGTAATTAATGGAACACTTGACGAAAATTTTCCTCCTATGACTGACAATACAATTACATCACTAGAGAGTGATGAGTATGATCCAAAACCAAAATCTGACAAAGAAGATACTGATTGGAAAGATCCTGTTATTACAGTAGGATCAGGTAATACAGCATCTGCAACATTTGTTAATTTTGATCTTACTGATCAGATTGATACTATTACTATTGATACTAGCAATCATGAGACTCTAGATTTTAGCACACTAGATTTGCCTGATGGTATGACTGTCAATTTTGATATGGACCCAGATCTATGTTATATGGAACCTGGTACAGAGATTAAAGTAGATACTGATACAGTTTCATATGCATCTACTGACACAATTTATGCTGATACTTGGCCACATGTTGATACTCTGAATATTAAGATACCAGATGATTCTGGAATACCACTTCCTCAGAATTTTCTAGCAGATAATGATGATGCTGCTGCTCATCATTTTACTACACCAACACCTGGCATCCAGAAAGATTGTACTAGAAAGTATAAAGAAGATGAGTCCATCAAAGCTCTTCAGGATTATATTTCTACCACTTATGGTGGACACTATACTTCTGACAATAATAATGTTCAGACACTTGATCTTATTG
>VTLG01004921.1_pt1 | contig 12037 bp, 15 predicted proteins | sample 4694571 | NCBI WGS metagenome assembly VTLG01 (sample SAMN12604809, study PRJNA352737) | marine metagenome | biome: ENVO:00000447; feature: ENVO:00000209|ENVO:00000569|ENVO:01000036; material: ENVO:00002151; isolation source: viral sequences binned using virsorter ... | reverse complement strand
AAGGTGTTTAAACGAAGTAACTGAATACATTGGCTATAATGTAAAGTTTGATTTATCTTTTTTAGAACAAGAAGGTTTGATACTAACTGATAAAATATTAACTGATGTAATTGTTATGGTAAGGCTTACCGAACATTCAGAAGTTAGGGAAATGGGTTTAACACCAACTGGACTAAGAAGATATGGTCAACAAGCTGTTGATTATGACATTAATACTAAAAAGTTTTTGCGATCAAATAAATGGCACAAAGATTTCTCAATGGCACCATCTGATATATTGGGTGAGTATTGTAAAAAAGATGTTGAGTTAACAGCAAGGATATACCAAGATTCTTTGGAACTAATAAAGAAAACTAATCAAGAAGAAGTATTTGCTTTAGAAAAGGCTCTAACAGGCGTTTTGTACAATATGGAGTCCAAAGGTATCACTGTTGATAGAAAACACGCTGTATGGTCGAAAAAACTCGTTCTGGATCGTTTAAAAGAGATTGAGAGCCAGATATATTTATTGGCTAACATGGAATTTAACATTTCTAGCTCTCAACAGATCGGAGCAATGTTTGAAACTATGGGTATTTACTCACCAGTAAAAACAGCAAAAGGTGCAGATAGTTGGAATGAAAGAGCTTTGGTAAATATTAATAACCCCATTGCTGGATTAATACGTCAATACAGAACATTAGATAAGTTAAATTCTACTTATATAGAACCTTATATAGACGCTGACATAATGCATACTACTTTTTGTAATTGGGGTACAACGACAGGCAGACTTTCTAGCAGAAGCCCAAACTTGCAGAACATACCAAGAAACCACTTTAAACTTGGTAATATGGAATTAGATGAAAAAGGGATTGAAGAAGTTCGTGGTAGAATACAAGTAATGATGAACGCTAAGGGTAACACAGTAACAGAAGAATTAACACCTGAAGTTATAAAAACTTGGGCGTTTATTGGTGATGAAAGTTATGATGAAAATGATGAAAGTCAAATATCAATTAGGCGATTGTTTGTCCCAAGACCAGAGTACAATTTAATTTCTTTTGATTATAGTCAAATGGAAGTGCGTGTATTTTTAAGTTACTTTAGAAATGAAACTATTGATGATTTGTTATACAAAGATGATGTGGATTTTCATGGCGAAGCAGCAAAACTAGCTTTCAATGTTACTGAATCTGATGAACAGTTTAAATTTTATAGGCAAATGGCTAAAGGGATAACTTTCGGAACAATTTATGGTATTGGTAGTAATGCTTTGGCTAGACAATTGGGAACAACAGTAGAGGAAGCTAGTCAGTACAAGCGTAGATATTTTAATGCTTTAGTAGGTTCTAAAGATTTTTTTCAGAAAGTAGTAAAAACAGTTACAGCTAGGGGGTGGATAAAGAACAAATATGGTAGAAGATATGAAATACCTAAAAATTTAGGGTATAAAGGAGTAAATTACCTTGTTCAAGGTACCAGTGCTGATCTTCTTAGTGAAAGAATGATAGAAATAGGAAAATTTCTAGAAAACACGAGAAGTTATATGCTTTTACAAGTACATGACGAGGTTATTTTAGAAATTCACGATAGTGAATTAGATTATTTGCCAAATAAGATTCGAGAAATGTTAGAACAAAATAGTTTAGACATTCCTTTGAAGGTTGATATGGAAATATGCACTCCATCATGGGCAAATAAAAAAGATTTAACACCATTAGCATACCAGACAAGTTTTAATTTATAGGGGGGGAGATTATTATATGAAAGTTTCACAAGCAAAAATAATAGAGAATCTTGTTTATAGTTCTAAAGAACCAGTACCATCATGGGGGCTACAAAAAATACAAACTGAATGGGGTTGGTTAGGGACATCTGCAGATAGAATAGCAAGAAAACTTGCTGAGGATGGCGTTTTAAACAGAGTTAGACGTGGTAAATATGTATACTACACACATGGTGATAAACAATTAGAATTTGGGTGGTAATAAAATGAGTTATATACAAGATATTTATCAAGACTTGGAAAGTCTTGAATGTTTAGAATGTGATAATCCAAAATGTATTAATGGAGAAAAGATTGCAATTTATCTTGATTTTTTAGGACAAGATGAAATTATCAAAGTATTTCACGACTTGATGAATGAAACATTGACCATTGAGGGTTTGAAAAACCAATACAAAGAATCAGTTTTTGCACAGAAATATTTTGCAGAACATGGAGAATTGCCATAAAAGGGGTATGGGTATGAGTACAGTTGGCGTGGATTTACATAATAATGATTGTAGGGTTGCTATGAAACAACTCATTGAATCAGGCGTACAAGTAGATTCGGTTGTTACAGATCCACCATATGAATTAGGGTTTATGGGCAAATCTTGGGATAGTACAGGTATTGCGTTTCAAGTTGAAGTTTGGAAACTTGCACTACAATTGTTAAAACCCGGAGGATATCTTTTAGCTTTTAGTAGTAGTCGAACATATCATAGAATGGCTGTAGCAATAGAAGATTCAGGCTTTGAAATACGCGATCAAATTATGTGGGTTTATGGAAGTGGATTCCCAAAAGGTTTGAATATTGGAAAAGCAGTAGATAAGATACAAGGTAATAAAAGAGAATCATTAGGTATGTATGACCCAAGAAGTTCTCAAGATGGTGCAAATAGAACTGAAAGACCTATTGGTAATCAACGACATCATATATCAAACTACGAAAGTTCGATGGTTGAAAGAACAAAAGGTAATTCCGAATGGGAAGGTTGGGGTACTGCGTTAAAACCAGCACATGAACCAATTGTGATGGCAAGAAAACCAATATCGGAAAAAACAATCGCAGATAATGTATTAAAATATAGCACAGGTGGGATTAATATTGATGGATGCAGAATAGGATATGAAGGTGGCACTGTTGGTGTTGTACTTGAAGAAGATAAAGGAAATCATATCTATGGAAAAATGAAAAAAACAATTGCAGATAAGGATATATCACTAGGTAGATACCCAGCAAATTTCATACATGATGGAAGTGATGAAGTTATTAGCAACTTTCCTGTAGTAGATGGAAGTGGTTATAATGGTGAAAGTAAATCAACTTGGGCAAATGCGTCAAGATTCTTTTATTGTGCTAAAGCATCAAAGAAAGAAAGAAATATGGGGTTAAGTAGCTTAGAGGCTAATCAATATAGTTATGATGGTAGAAACAAACCTGTAGATAACCCATATCAAAGAAATGAAAGTATAGCAAAAAATATACACCCAACTGTTAAACCACTAGCACTAATGAAATATCTTTGTAGATTAGTAACACCTAAAGGTGGAACAGTATTAGACCCCTTTATGGGTAGTGGAAGTACTGGAGTTTCAGCAAAAGATGAGGGGTTTAATTTTATCGGTATAGAACTTGATGAGGACTATTTTAATCTTTCAAAACATAGGATAGAAGAAGAACAGGTTTTAGAAACAGAAGAACCCCAATCGGAAATAAAACAATTACAATTAAAGTTTGACTGGGAATAATTATGAAATATAATGAAGGTAAAACTATAAAAGAAGTAGAAGAATATATAAAAAATACATATGATCAACATTATAGCGAGGGGGATATACAAACACTAGATTTTATTGAAGCGTGTGGGGATGCTATACCTTTTTGTAGGGCGAACATTTTAAAATACGCTTCTCGATATGATAAAAAGGGAAGTCCAAGAAAAGATATATTTAAGATAATACATTACGCAATGCTATTATTACATTTTACAGAAAAGGAGAACTAGAATGGCAAAGGTAGGAGTAAAATTAGGTTACACTAAAAAAGTAGGGGATTTTGATTTTTTAAGAGCCGATATTAGCATAGATGAAATTGACACAGAACAACCACTGGATATTCAATTAGGAACAGCTGAAGATTATTTAAAAGCAATAATAGGAATGGCTAAAGAAAATATTAATGCCCAATACAAACAACAGAAAAAGGATGCTGAATGACAAAAAAAGTAAAACCTATAAACTTTATTCGTGGTGACAGCAAAGAATTAGAGTTTGGTCGTATACCATTCAACATAAAAATTCTAGATGATATGATTACTGGGGGAATACCAAGAAAACATTTTACTATTATAAGTGGTATGCCCTCTGTTGGAAAAACGTACCTTGCGTATAAATTAGCAAAAAGCGTTATTAACAAAGATAAAGAGAAAGTTTACTGGATAGATGCTGAAGATTCACACCAACCAAGTTGGGCAGAACAATGTGGTGTTGATACCACTATGCTTCAAGTATTTCAGCCAACACACGCAGAAGAAGCATATGAAGCTATTAGATCAGCGATACACGACAACGCTAGTTTAATAGTTTTGGATTCTATAGCTTCTTTAGTGCCAACAGCAATGTTAGAACAAGACTTTGAGTACAATCCTATAGGGTTGTTGGCTAGAAGTCTAAGTGCTAATTTACCCAAAATTGCTGCAGATCTTAGGGAATCTTCTAATTCTACTTTAGTTGCTATAAATCAATTGAGGTCTGCTATATCGCAATATGCCCCAGATACTCTTGTTGGGGGAAGGGCTCAATCATATCAAGCACATTTAATGTTAGAGTTAAGAAAAGAAGGGTATATGACTGTTGATAAAGAACGTCAGGGTCATTACATAAGAACTAAGTTAACGAAAACAAAAGTTGGTGGAAAAACAGACAGTTCAGTTCTTATACCATTTCATTATGAGGGTGGGATTGATGACGTTGAGATATCAATAGAAGCTGCGTTGAAAAAGAAAATTATTCAAAATTCTGGTGCTTGGTACTATTATCAAGATAATAAAATACAAGGTAGAATTAAAGTAAAAGATTTTTTTGATGATAACCCAGAACTTTATAAGGAACTAGAAATTGAACTTGCCACATAAAGATTTCACTAAACAAGAGCAAACAATTGCTAGTGTGTTAGATGAACTTGGATTACGATATGTTCAACAAGAACAGTTTTTTAATTATTTTGTAGATTTTTGGTTGCCAGAATTATTAATGGTTGTTGAGGCTGATGGTATGTATGGGCATTTTGGAAAACGTGAGAAAAAACGAAATGAAGCATTGCTTACTGTAAGTGTTATAGATCATGTATTACACATTAAAGCCACAAGCAAAAAGGAAATAAAGGAAATATTATGCAAGGAGATCGACAAGATATCTGGCTCGTTGACTTAATTGACGAGCATTTGTATTCAAAATTTAAGCCACCAACAAAAGGGGTATTTTATCCATCTACTTTAAGTAATAAATGTGATAGGGCTGTTTGGTTGGCTTATCATGGGCATATGCCAGAACTACCATTGCCATCTAATTTGGCAAGGATATTTCAAAATGGTTCTTCTTTAGAAGATAGAGTGTCTGAATGGTTTGCCGATCTAGGAATTTTACATGACCGAGAAGTTGTTGTAAAAAATGATGACCCACCGATATCAGGTCGTATAGACTTTATAATAAATCATAAACATTATGGGCTAATGCCAATTGAATTAAAAAGCATTAACACTGCTGGTTTTTCTAAACTAAAGGGTGCTAAAGAAGATCACTACACACAACTTCAAATATATCTTAATTTAGCTGAGTACCCAATAGGTACAGTTTTATATGAAAACAAGAACGACCAAAAGATAAAAGCGTTTTTTGTGGAACGTGATAAAGAATTTTGGTATATGATGGTTAGAAGATGTTTAAATATCTCTAACATGAAAAAACCACCAGAAAAATGTGGTGGTTTATTCTACTGTAATTGTAGACAAGTAAAAGGGGTAGAACTATGAGTTGGGATAGTAAAACCATTATAGATGACGTAACTAAAGAATATAACACATATAAACTTCCTAGTTTTGGTGATGAGGAAGAAACACCCTTTGAGTCATTACGTGAATGTAGCAAAGAAGAACTGCAAAATTTATTTTTTCAATTCTCTCAACAAAAAATTTATATTGAGGAAATAAAAGCAATTCGTGAGTCTGAATTACATATACAGCAAGAAACCTATGGTCAGGAATATCAAATTGCTTTATACAATATTTCTAAAGAATATAAAGATAAAGGCATTAAGAAACCAACACAAGACGAGTTAAAAGCTGAAGTTATGGCGAAAAACCAACAGTTAAGAGATATGAATAAAAAAATAATCCACAATAAAAGTTTATTAATTAGAGTAAAAGGTTTGTCAGAAAAAGTTTCCACTAAGTACTTTACCACTAAAGATTTTTTAAATAGGCTATGAATTATTTAGGTATAGACTCATCAACACAAGCTATTCATTGTGTCCTTATAGACGATAAAGAACGTCTTATTTCAACACAAAAGTTTTTTAGTAAAGGCAAGAAAACCCTAGACAGATTCCCAGAAATGATGATAGGGTTTTTTGATTTTATTAGTACAATAAATAATATATCAGTCGTTGCTATAGAAGATTCAATACAGGCTCGTAACGGAGTTACAACTAAAACATTAGCGAGAGTCGTTGGTGGGGTTCACACTTGTTGTGTACTTAGTGGTATTGAAACTGTTTTAATACATTTAGCGACTTGGAAAAAAGAAGTTATTGGTAGAGGAAATGCTACCAAATCAGATATATTAGAATTTGCTATAGAAAAGTGGGGAAATAAATTCCCTGAACAAGATTATGCCGATGCAGCTTGTGTGGCATTATGGAATAAGAGGAGATCAAATGGCGAAAAGTGTTAAGAAACTAAGACCAGAAATACAAGTAAATTTTTACGATCCATTAAAGAAAGAAAAAAAAGAATATAAAGATACATTCCCAGATGACTTACCAACCCTTGAAGATGTAAAACAGAAACATGGTACAGTAGTTTGGTGTCAGTACACAGGTTGTCGAAACTATCAAGAAATAAAAGATTTAAAAAGAACCTCTGGAAAGTTACTAAAGAACCGAACTTACAAACCATTGAACGAACAAGAAGCGATATGGTCAGGGATATGTACAAGAGATGAAATTGGTATGGCATTTAATGTTGTTATTACTGCTAGTAATAATAAATTTAAAGTGCCACATTGTTTCGTAGCTTCCACAAGAAAAACAGGTCATATTGACTTTAGTAAATTTCTTAATAGTGATGGAAGCCCTATTGGTGGCAGCATTGAAAGCAGACCAGCAGATTTGTCTGGGTATGATATGCTTCAAGGCAATAACATCTGGGGTGTATAATGCCAAAGAAAACACCAGATAGTATTAAACTTCAAGCTATGGAGTTGTTTGTAACAGGTAATTATACTGCTAAAGAAATAGCAGAAAAAATCTCAACGAAAGAGCATAAGATTAAACCAGTTACTATTTATGCTTGGGCTAGGAGAGAAAACTGGACTGAAAGGGCTGCTGTAGCCAAAGTTGAGGAACAGGACAAAATCGTTAAAAACGATGCCAAAAGGTTTAATCAGCTTCAAGAAAAACAACTTGAAGCATACACAAAATTAGCAAACAAGGGAGCAGTTTCGCTTGATTACCTTGATTTTGATAAGGCATTAGACGCTTCTAGGGCAATGGATTTAGGTATAAGAGGACAAAGGGATGTGATGCAAGGTATGGTAAACTTGCAGTTCGTTCAGGATTTACTAGGTATACTAGTAGATGAAGTGAAAGACCAAGATCAGCTTAATAGAATTGCGACTAAAATGAAAACACTTGTTCAAAGTCAAGGGGAATAATGGCGAAAGAATTAATTACAATAGAATCAGCTTTCAATATGCTTTCTGACGCTTTAGTAGAACAAGAAAAATACCAAGTTGGTTCGTTTAGAGATTTCATACAAAACGTTTGGTGCTATAGTTACGACAATCCAGAATACTTTAAGGCTTGGCACGTTGGTGTTTTAGCAGATGATATTGAGGAATGTTTGGAAACTGGCATGAATTATGTGGCTGTTTTACCAAGATTTCATTTTAAGTCAACAATACTTGGACACGCTTTTTCTGTTTGGCGATTAATGTCAGCATCAAGAGATTCTAGTATTTTATATTTATCGTATTCTGACACAATGGCTCGATACCATATATCAGAGATAAATAAAGGCATATCAAGAAATCCGATCTTAACTGATTTAATAAAGAAACGAAATGCCCAAGCAGACTTTTCTGGTAGATACTATATTAATAAAAGACCAGTAGAAGTTATGCATGGGGGGTTGTTTTCATTCAAACGTGGTATGCACGTTAATGGTGCTTTAATAGCAGATGACATACTTAGAGACCCTGAGAACCCATTAAACTTTGGACAGATAACTAAAGTAGAAGATCATTTTATGACAGAGAGTATGTTTATACCTCTGAAGGGGGTACCAGTTATCGTATTGGGAACTCCTATGATGCCCGGCGATCTAATCGCTAAGTTACAAGAAGATAAAAGATTTAAGTCTAGGGTGTTACCAGCATTAGACCCAGTACCCGGTAGAAGGGTGCTGATGCCAGAGTTATATAGTGAACAATGGTTATTAGATCAACAGTCTGCCAGACCAAAATCATTTGCATCAGAATTTATGCTTACACCACACTATGCTACAGAAGCATACTTTGAGCAAGAAGATGTAGATAAATGTATTGATAATACTTTAAGAAATCATTCACCAAATATGGAGTTTCATTTAGAAGTTGGGGATGAAATATATGGTGGGTTTGACGTAGGTAAAAAACGACATCCATCACATCTGGTTTTATTTAGAAAACGTGGTGAAAAGATTGAACAAGTACACCAATCATTTTTACAGGGGTGGTCGTATAGTGACCAAATAACTTATTTAAATGAAGTTGCTAATAATTATAATTTATCTTCTGGATTTATAGATAACACCAGAGGAGAATTAGAAGATAGAGGGTTAGACAATAGATGGAGAGCAATGCACTTCACACAAAAATCTAAAAGAACAATGGCACAAGTAATGGAATCCTTTGTTCATTCAAATAATTTAAAGATATTAGATGATGAAAGACAAAAACAATCTTTACTTTCAGTAAGTAATGACTTAAAAGCACCTGATACTCCTACTGGGCATGGGGATGCATTTTTTAGTATTGCTATGGCTTGTCAATCTATACACGATCGTAATGCATATAATTTTTCTAGTATAGGTTCAGCTTCAGATTGGTTTGGGGAAAATGCCTCCCAAGATAATCCACAGAAAGAGTTTGAGTCAAAGTTTAAACCTGTTAATGAACTATTAACAATGGATGGAGCACCAGACCCAACGTGTACTGATGTAGCGTGTATACCATCTTTCTGGGTTCCTGAACGAGGTTTGTGTTTATATTGTGGTTATCGTAAAAAATAGGGGGAAAAAGTAATGACAACTGTATCAGTAGTATCTGAACAAGCAGAAGTTATATTAAATCATAGATATTATCTTAAAGATAATAACAATCAAGTAGTAGAAGATGCTGGTGCTATGTTCAATCGTGTGGCAAAAGCTGTGGCTGCCATCGAAAATCACTACTATACTTTACCTGTGGAAGCAGACTTAGTAGCATTAAATTTTTGGACAATGATGAAAAACTTAGAGTTTGTTCCCAATAGTCCAACTCTAATGAACGCTGGAACCGAACAAGGAACGCTGTCAGCGTGTTTTGTTTTACCATTAGAGGATTCTATGGAAGGAATAATGAAAGCTGCGACAGACAGTGCTATGGTGCAAAAGTTCGGTGGTGGCACAGGATTTGCTTTATCTAAGATAAGACCAAAAGGGGACAGTATTAAAACTACACATGGAATAGCTTGTGGGGCAATTGAAGTATTAAAAACACTTAGTAGAGTTTCATCAATGATAACTCAAGGGGGAAAACGAGATGGGGCGAATATGGCAGTTATGTCGGTTTACCATCCTGATATTCTTGATTTTATTTCTTGCAAATCTGTTGAAGGCGATATCCATAATTTTAACATATCAGTGGGTGTTGATTCTCATTTCATGGAGTGTGTTGTAAATAAACTAAACTACAATTTAATCAACCCAAAAGACAATACTGTTGTTGGAGACTTACCAGCTCAAGAAGTATTTTACAGGATAATTGAAGGAGCTTGGCGTAATGGTGAGCCGGGTATGGTATTTTTAGATACAATTAATCGTGACAATCATGTTTCGGATAGATATGGCGATATGATTGCAACCAACCCATGTGGTGAGCAACCCTTATTGCCAAACGAAAGTTGTAACTTGGGATCAATAAACTTAGACAAATTCTTCATACCTTATGAGGGTGGATTTAAAGATGTGAAAAATAGATGGGAAGGTCAAATTAATTGGGAAAGACTAGAAGAAGTCACTAGACACTCAACTAGATTCTTAGACAACGTTATTGATGCCAACTATTACGCAACATCTGAGATTGAAGAAATGACCAAATCTACCAGAAAAATAGGATTAGGAGTTATGGGGTTTGCTGATTTATTAACACAACTAAGAGTTCCATACAATTCCTCATTAGCTAGAACTATAGGTAGTAGAATCATACATCAAATTAGAATGTGGTCTGACAACGAAAGTATACAACTAGCAAAAGTAAGGGGAGTGTTTCCAGCTTTTAAAGATAGTAATTATAATAGTGACCAAGAATATAGGAACCATTGCAGACTTACAGTAGCACCTACTGGGACTATTAGTATGATTGCAGACTGTTCTAGTGGCATTGAGCCAACATTCGCGTTGGCTTGGAAGAAGCAAAACATACTAGAAGGTAAAACGCTAAACTATATAAACAGTCATTTTGAATCCGATGCTAGAAAGTATGGGTTTTATTCAGAAGAACTTATGAACTATTTAGCTGAGGGTGGTTCTTTACAAGATGCAAAATTTAAAATGCCTGACTGGGTAAAAGAAGTATATGTAACAGCACCAGAGATATCCCCAAAAGATCATGTTTTGATGCAATCTGTTTTTCAAGAACACGTAGATTCAGGAATATCGAAAACAATTAATTTCCCTAACGAAGCAACTCTTGATGATGTTGAACAGGCTTATATGTTAGCTTGGCAGTCTGGATGTAAAGGTATAACAGTATATCGTGCTGGTTCTAGAGATAAAGAAGTATTAGTAAAAGGTACTACTGAAGAAGCAAGTACTGAATCTTGTTGTGAAAACCAATATATAGTAGAGGAATCAGGTTGCCAAACCTGTAAATCTTGTGGATGGTCTGCGTGTTTGATTGCGTAATCAGTAAATAACCACAATAATAGTATAATATAAATAGAAAAGTATAGGAGATGTTATGGCAATAGGCAATATTTTAGATGGTGGAGACCAACAGTATGTAGCTGTCAAGGACACCACAGGTACTTGGAGAGTGTTAAATACTTGGCATAATGATTTAAAATTATTAGATGCTGACTCTGATATACCAGATGATTCTGAAGCAATAACAATTTTAAGTGAAGGTCAATTTATTGCTTTAATAAAAGAAGCTGCAAGTCAAGGTGTTTTATCAAATGCTACTTTTAACAATAATAATGAAGAACTAGAAAACGAATTGACTGAAGTTTGCAACGAAAGAGATCAGTTAAAAGAAGAATTAGAAAAAGCTAATAGTATCCAAAGTAAGCCGAAACGTTCGGAGAAATACGATCTAAAGGAAAAAGCTATGGACAGCATACTAAAACTGGTTTCAATGCAAGATATGGCTGATTTAAGTAAGGAATAAACATGAAATTATCAGACTATATGCCACAACTCCCACAGTTAACTGACCGATTGACAACAGTCAATAGGCAGATTTCAATGTTGGATATGTTCAAATCAGCTGGAGATGTGGGAGCACCACCACAAATAGGGCTAGATACTGTAGTAAATTCTATGGTAAGAAATTCTATTCAACATAGAATGCAGCTTATTCGTGATGTTCAGACCATCGTAATGTCAGTTGAGGAAATTCGTGGCCCGCTAAACCACATTACTTCTGAAGTATTTAGAAGGGGTTTGCATTTTGCATCGACTGTAGAAAACCCAGACCCAATGCAAAAAGAAAAACTAGAAGGTATTAGAGATAGTTGTAATATCTTTGGTCAATCTCTAGAAGAAGTAT
>VTLG01003156.1_pt1 | contig 12037 bp, 21 predicted proteins | sample 4694571 | NCBI WGS metagenome assembly VTLG01 (sample SAMN12604809, study PRJNA352737) | marine metagenome | biome: ENVO:00000447; feature: ENVO:00000209|ENVO:00000569|ENVO:01000036; material: ENVO:00002151; isolation source: viral sequences binned using virsorter ... | reverse complement strand
GTCAATTTTATTTACATTTAATAAACTCATACTATAACCAATGTTGATCCCGAAGGAATTGTTGTTGTGCCAGTAAAACTTACAGGTCCTGCAAGAACTGCGTTCCTACTAGAAGCCATTGTAAAACTACTGTAACTTGTATTATTTTCTACATAGAATGTAGAAGACAATTGTCCTGCTGTAATGACTCCATCGCTAGGGGTACCAACATCTACGTTTTCTCCCATAGCAACTATAAAGTCGATATCTGTACTTGCAACACTCACACCACCGAAGTCAATAGTTGCCCCCGATATTGTGTATGCTGTTCCTGGAGCTTGTATAACTCCTGAGATTGACACAATTAAATTTTGCGCCGCACTCGGATGATAATCAACTGATGATGATTGAAGTGTATAAGATGTCGCAGGTGAACTTCCGCTCACTTGTATTAGCTTTCTTGCTCCAATATCTAAATCTCTTCCTACGTATGGCATTATAATTCCTCTGGAGGTTTATAGCCAGTCATAGCTGTAACCTCATCTTGTGTTAATCCTAAATCTAACAATTTTTTATTTCCATTTTTAGCATCTGTTTCTTTTAATGTTTCTTTTTCTTTTCTTGCATTAATTTCAACTTTTGCTTCTGCTTCTTCTGTATCAGCTTGTATTTCTTCTTCTGCTGTATAAGGATATTCAATTCCGTCAATCATTTTAATTCTTGGCATATTAAGACCCCTTTAATCCGTAATGGTTAATTGTTACTGTCGCAAAAGTACCAGCTGACGGATAAAATTTCATACCTGTAATTGCGTTTGAACTGTCAGTATAACAAGCACCACCAAAATAAGAAGTATTAGATCCACTTGAATTTCTTTCAAAAGCTCCGTTCCACCAAATTCTTTTAAATCCAGTTGCGTCTGGTTTTCCTAACCAAAGTGTTAATCCACTTTTATAAGTTACATAATTATCTACACCACCAAACAACATAATTTTACTTGTACTTGTTGACTCTTGCGTTCGTGCAGAGCCATCGGCAGAAAATCCTGAATTTGCATAAACTATACCACTATTACCTTCTGTGCTCCCACCACTACCTAACAAGGGTCTTGCATAAAAATCACAACCATCATCACTTACATCTAAATCATTTACAACAAACATATGAGTATCATATGTTCCATCAAAACCTGTGGTGAAAGAAAGTGAACTAGCTGAAGTTGTTGATTGAGATTGTACTAAAACAAAATCATTTGATACAGCAGCACTAGCAACTGTTGTACTTCCTGTAAATTTTAAAAACTGTCCTGATGTACCAGACGTTAATCCTGTGCCACCACTAGCAACAGGCAACGTTCCAGTTACCATTTTACTCATGTCTATTTTACTTAGTGCCATTAAGGTTTACTCCATATTGTGTTTGTTAAGTTTCCATCACTATCTGTGGCTAGTAATAAATCGTATGCTGCTTCATCCGTATGGTTGGCAGGAATGTCGCGCCATTCTTGTCTTTTTGTTTTCATGGTATCACTCATAGTCTGATCCGATGCTCCAAGATAATCTGTTTCAGAAAGTTTTTTATTTCTAATACTTCTTATTTGAGCAAGTTTTCTATTATTTGCATTAGCAGCATAATCACTTTGTATCTTTGTATAATGTGCCTCTTCTTCAGAAGTCATATCTCTAATTACATTATTTTCTGTTATTTTCATTTAACTATCTTTCATTCCATAAGCTGTTAGTTTGGCACTATGAACATTTCCACTAGCAAATGACAAAGCAAAACCTGTTAAAGCTGGTTGGTCTTCATATAAAATACCACCCGAATAACTTCTAAAATCTCCAGAAGAATTTCTTGTAGAAAATTGATTAAGCATTATAGTTGTGTTAGAAGTGTTTGCTGGATTTATAAGTTGTAGACACCCAACAATAGAGGGATCATCAATTTCAGTATTATTTTTTAATCCATGACCTACTTGAACAGCAGATTGATTGTTTCCATAAGATGTTTCTGAATTTCCAGCATCATTTAAACCAGCATGACCATAATCAAAATTAGATCCTGATATTGCTCCACTGGATTTATAAAAAGTAAACATACAATCAGCATTAGCAGTTGGAGTAGCTTCATAATAAACTTTGTAATATCTATAAGTAGCAGAAATCCATCCAGTAAAAGCAACACTTGCTGTACTAGAACCAGAAGCAGTTTGTAAAAAAGTTAATCCACCACTAGGAGCAGTTTTATAAGTTTGATCTCCATATAATACTGTGCTTGACGAAGCTGTGCCACTACCAAGATTTGCTGTAGGAACTACACCTGTAATGTTTGTTGCTGCGTTAACAAAAGTTGTTGACGTTGAACCTGTTCCACCATTTGCTATAGGTAATGTGCCTGTAACTGTGCTTGTTAAATCAACTGATCCTGCAGGTGGAACTACAGTTTGAACTGCCTTTCCAGTATAAACACAATACATTGTATCTGTGCCAGACGTGGCAGCTGAAAGTGTTAAAGTTGTACCTGTCGCTGTATATGCTTTACCAGCTCCAGGTTGTTGAATTACGTTATTAATAACTAGACGTATATCTAGTTCATTTGCTACAGCATGATCTAATGTATAAGAAGTAGTAGCACTTGTTGTAAAATGCTGTACATTAAATGCCGCATATGATTCGGCTGGTATGTTACCTACGTAGGGCAATTAATCCTCCTTATGTACTTATATCGTCAACTGCTGAAACCCACACATCTGCGGAAGAAGCTGTATCTGATTTAACTTTTAAAACATCACTGGCTTGCATAACAAATTTTGCACCGCCCGCTAATACCTGTAAAGCACCGCCGCTAGGGATGGGTGCATTTTTAACTAAGTAAATGTCATTACTTCCATCATTAATGTAGACATCTGCAAGAATTGTAGATCCTAAAATATTTGATACAGAAATACCAACAATGGTATCATAAGAGTTAGCTGTAACTAAAGTTGCTGGGCTTGTTCCTACTGCGTTTGATGTATATCTTCTAAAATTTTGTGCCATATTTTTCCTTTAAACTAAAGCGCCACGGCCATTGCAATTGCAAAACCATTTGTTGCTAAAGTTGATGGATCAACTCCATTAACTGTATTTACTTGTAAATCATTAATTGCATTATAAATAGCGTTAGAGCCATTTACATATATAATTGAATCTTTACCTGCATTTACTGTATAAGTTGTACCTGATCCAGTAGTACAAATTATATTATTACTATCGCCAGTATTATTTAAAACATAATACCACATTTTTTTATTTGGGAATGTAACTGTTGCTGTGCCCCCTGGACTTCCTGTAAAATCTAATATCTTACAACGACCATTTTCTTGTGCATAAGAAGTTGGGTCATTTGTAAAATCTAGTGTAAGTGAAGTTCCTGATAAGGTAACACCAATAACTTGGTTAACCATATCATCAAGACGTTGCAAGTTATAGTTAGTTTGATCCCCCCAGGTGTTATCATTTTCACCTGTAGTCATCAACCTCAACTCGGCGTTAGACCATGTTGATGCCATTTGTTACTCCTTTATGCTATACGTATTATAGCGTTACTTGAATCTGCTGTCGGCCATTGTATTTCAAATGTACCTCCAGAAACTGAATAGTCTGCTCCAAAATTAATTACTGCTACAGCTGAGTTACTATCACTTGTATTGTAAATCATACAACCACGTGTAGTAAATGTTGCTGAAGTCCATGATGCGTTAGCACTGAAGCTTGTGAAAGCAGTTGTGCTAGTTGACGTTGGATTAACATTTGTTAATGCAAATCCTGTTGTACTATATCCTCCTGTTGCAGGTAACTCATCTGAGTTTCCCGTCATGTCAGAATAGTTAGTTGTTGCTGCACTGTAAGTACCTGTGATACTTGCGTTAGCTTTAAACAACGCTACTTTAAAGGCGTCTGCTCCGTTATTAAAATCATGATCTCCTTCGAGTAATTCGACTTTGAAACTAGTACATAATGCTGATGTTATACCTGCCATATTTACCTATCTCCTTCTAATCTTCCTAGTGTTCGAAGTTCACCTTTGTACAGTTCGGTGTTCCTCATTCTTACTTGTTCTTCCACCCCTAATGTTTGAACTGCACGTTCATACAATTGTTGGTAGTTGGTTAGTTGCTGAGGATCCTTCATAAATGTAGCTGCCTCAACGAGACAAGCATATAATAAAGTATCCTGACAATTATCACCAAGATATGTGTTAGCATTACTTGCTGATAAACCCGGTACATGATAAGTATAACCTATTTCGCACGTAGTGTCAACCCCCGGAGTAGGTGCAAATATAATATTTGTATGCCTATTCGTACTTGTATAAGCTGTTCCGGGACGTTGGTACGAGTAGTATATAGGTGTACCTGTTCCTGTCGTTGGGTTTTTAGTATATTCACGTATAAAGGTTTCATCCTTTAAATAAAGCATGTCACCATTTTGAATACGTAAAAATCTTAGTACTACTAGATCTTCAGGCATAGCTACACCTGATGTAGCTGTTCCTGATGCAATAGTAGTTGTTTTTCTAAAGGCGTTTAAATCTAACTCCTTCATAATTCTTAATTCTGCGTTAGCTATACATACATCAATAGGAGCAGTTCCTGATCCTGTAGCTGTAGTAAATTCTGTACCATCATTCTCAGTCCAATCTTGGATTGCTTGTTTTAATTGTACGTATGTTAATCCCATTTATTTACCCCATTCATCTGTACCCCACAGATATGTTCCATATCCTGGAGTTACTGCTGCAACTGTTCCTAATGTTGCTGTCATTTCTGACATTGTAACTGGTACTGCAGTTATTACTGCAGGTGTCACTGATCCCAGTGTGGATGTCATTTGTGACATAGTCACAGGATGAACACCATTAAGTATTAACCCTGAAGTAGTACCTAAAGGTATTTGTGCCGTACCCGCTAACCCTGGAGGTATCTCTGTAGTGTTAAAGAACAATCCAGTGTTACCTAGAGTAGCAGTCATTGTTCCTAGTTCAATTCCAGAAACAGTTTCTGATACATTAAGAGTTACACTTCCTAATGTAGTAGTGCCTTCAAATCCTGCCGCGTCTTCTACAAGATTAGCAGTTACAGTCCCCAATGTAGATGTCATTTGAGACATCGTTACTGGATGAACTAATTTTTCTGTAACATCACCTAATGATGATGTTGCTTCAAATCCTTCTGCGTCTTCAGTAGCTGCAATAGTTACACTACCTAGTGCACTTGTTGCTACCATCCAAGCTGCAGCAGGTATTGGTAATACAACCGCAATTGCTATACCAGTACTATTTAATACACCAGTAGCTTGAAAGCCAGATGGTGCATCTGCTGGCTGTGCAGCTGTAACTCGTCCTAAGTTAGCAGCACACTGCCCTGACCATTTTCCATACAACGAACCTAATTGTACAATTGTGCTCGATGTACTTTGAGGAGGTCTAGGTTTATATAAAACACTAGGGTCTCCTCCTTCGATATACATTTCGGGATCTAACTGAGGTTGTTTAGGTTCCCAGTCACCCTTGTATACTCTAAATCCTGTCCACTCTGTTCGAGCGTCTTTATACTTAATCTTAAAACCTGATCGGTCGTCGATTAGTACTGCGTGTTTACCCCTCGCGTATTTGCCCATTACGCATATCCACGAACCTTAGGCGTCACATAAAAACTTGCACGTTCTCTATCTTCTTCTCTAGCTAATTCCCATTCTCTTTCGTACATTTGAGTTAACTCTTGTCTTCTAGGAATATCCACTAACTTTGGATGTTTGTTTGCTAGTTCAACTGTTAAACCACTAATTAATGCTGGTAGCATTCTTTTAGGTACAGCTGCATTTTGTGCATAATTATCTCCTATATCTTGCCCATACTTAATAGCCCACATAACTATTTCAAATCTACTATCTTCACTTGGCCCAGGCCATAAGTAAACTGTATGATTTGCTACACCACTAGAATCAAACTCAGCATTTCTATCTACTGCGAATTTAAGTGGAGTACCTGTAGAATATTTATTAGGATAAGAAAGCCAATCAGAATAACTGATTCTTTCCATTTCAATATCTTGATCTGGAGTTGCATCAGTATCACGACAAGCTGCCGTTAAGATATCTGAATAACCATTAGCTGATAAACTAAATGTAGGATAAGTTGTATTGTTAAATGAATTTACTGCTACTTTATGTAAATGTAATGTGAATAGATTAACCCCTTGATTAATCCATTTGATCATTAATAAATTAAGAGAACGTCTAGCAGTGATTAAATCGTAACCACCTTTAGAACTTACTCCTAATCTTTCATAAGCTTCTTGTATTACATCTGCAATTTGCAGATTAAATGTTCGTGTACCTGAACTAGCCAAGTTGCCCCCTTACATTAATGCGCGAGTTAATACCCACAATAATTGACCTAAGACCATAAAGCCAATTGTGTACATTACTTTTGTAATGCTGTTAATTTTTTCTTCAATATGCTTTAAATGATTATCTTTTATTGTAGAAATACGCTCGCTTAAAAGTTTTATTTCGCCTTTAAGTTCTTGTATCTCCAAATCATATTTGGAAACTTCTGGCATATTAATTCCAATATAATGTTACTGATGCGCCTGATCCTGTGACATCTGCAAAAATATTTGTTTCACAAACTCTTCCCATTGCTGGAATTGAAAAACTTGTTGTACCTTTAGCTGCTACTGATAAGCCTAAAATAGCTGTACCTGTTGCACTTTGAGCATCATAAATATCTACTGTTGCATCTGCACCAGATCCTGCTTCTAATACTACAGCTAATAAACGTTGTCTATGAGCGCTAGTAGTTTGACCATCAGAAGTTCCATCGGCTGTTAAATATGTTGATTTTGTATCGCCTTGTATTGTCATTGTACTTCCTTTATATGGGGAGACCGAAGCCTCCCCTAATTAAATTATGCTAGGTTAATATTTTGTTGATACAAAATAGTAGCTCTAACTTCACCAGCATCGGTAGCACCAGTACTAGTCCATGTTAGTTTTACATCTGATGTTCCAACGTCAGCCCAAGCTAATGCGCCACCAGCTTCAGTAGTTGGATAACATCTTCCAGCTCCAGAACCTGTTGTAATTGAATAATCATTTATGAAAGTTTTATTTCCACCAACTGTATCACCAATACTGAATACACATGTAGCATTGCCCATTGCTGTAGGCTTATCAAGTACTATGTCTACTATTTGTGAATTAGCTGGTATAACAACAGTCGTATCATTAGCCGCTGATGCGCCACTTGAAAGAGCTGTTCCAGTTGAAAAAGTTTGAGCCATTACTACTTGCCCAATATTTTTTACGTTAGTACCTAAGTCAGTACCAGTTGTGTTTGATATAGGTCCCGCTTTAATCGGTCCCGAAAAAGTTGTTGTTCCCATTGTCTTACTCCTTGTTTTTCTGTCTGCTTACGCAGTCAATAGGTTGTTTAGTATAGAAAGGGGGCAAATTTAATTACCCCCTCCCTTGTGCCGTTAGGCTGGATTAGATCCGTATACACCTCTCCAGTCAGACCAGCCGTAGCTGTATCTTTCACGAGATTTGTATCTAACGTTACCAGTCTCAAAATCACCTTCCATTGAAGTTGCGATTGGAGTTCTGCTGAAGTGCTTCATACCGTTAGGAACGTCAGTTCTTAACCACCAATATTTACTGTTAGTAAATCTATGGTTAACATGATATCCACCTGGAACCATACCCTTAGATACGATTGCGTTGACATCATTGTCTGCAGTTCCAACTCTGTATGGAGACGCCATTAGTCTCTCAGCCACAAATACCAATTGTCTTGGAATGTGAAGAGTTCTAGCTTGTGCTGCAATCGGGATAGACTTGTCGTCTACAAAACCAGCAACATCAATTAAACCTTGCTCTAGAGAAGTCTCTGAAAGCTCAGCTTGAGTTGTAGGAGTGTTAGCTCCTTTTCTGTTACCAGCAGTTTGTGATCCGTCTTGTAGTGGGTGTAAAGCGTTAATTAATGAAACGCCGTCGCCACCTGCGTATACACCACCTGTGAATGAGTTGTTGTATACAGCCGCACCTTTAGTTTGTTTAGCAGCAGCCATTGATCTGGCTAGTGCTTTTGTTAGTCTGGTAGACAGCTTGTCGTATAAGTTGTCTTCCATAGCTTCTTCAGTAATTGCGAAAGCCATTGCAACAGTTTCGTTTGTGTAGCGTGCTACCCAACCTTCACCTGTATTAGCGTAGTTTACGCCTTGACCTTCAAATTTTACTGATGCTTCGCCGAACCCTGGGAAGAGTACTTCTTCCTCAAAGGCTCTATTTGATTTTTCGTTCTCAAACAAAATCGCTGCTTCGTCTTCGTAACGTTTATATTCCGTTCCAAAGATTGCATGCAAGCCCGGTACTAATTGCTTGAGTAACTGACCTCTAGTTATAGCCATTGTATATTACCTTTCAATTAAGCAGTCGGGAAGTTGCCATCATAGCGACCCCACGAATGAGTGTTAATTTTAACAAGTACGCTCATTGGAGTTCCAACTGCAGTGTACGACAAGTCATCTTCCGCAGATCCTAAAATCTGAAAAGGATAAGCTTGTTGTGTTGCATTTTGAGTGTTACTTGCTGTAGATGAATCTAAAGAAGATCCAGCTTTGCTTGTTACTGTTGAACCAGTGCCTGTTAAGTTCTGTGCTACAGCTCCAACGTCTGCTAAAGTCAATGCTGACCCAGCTTGATCTGCTTCCATTTTGAAGATCGTTGATGGATCGTCATAAACGTAAGCTTTGAAATTGGATTTTGCTACAGTGCTCACAGGAATTGTTCGAACAAATCTTACATCGCCTGTACTGTTGTCCTGATATTCTGCTCCCCAGAAAACACCGACAAGAGCGCCTAAGTCTCCACTGCCAATATCTGCTACTAATAGACCAGAAGCTAAAGAACAAGTATCACCTTCAAAATAAGCTGAAGGTGCAGTCGCAGCAACTTGGTACCCGTTTCCGTCAACCCAGTTGTTTAGACGGATTGTTCCGCCATTGGATTGTCTAACGGGTGATAAACCATAAGCCATAATTTCTCCTTATTGCTTATACACTAAATCCCAATTAGTAACTAACGCGGTGTTAGTCTTGGAACTTAGCTTTGTTCGCCGCTCCTCCTGATATGGAGGTTGAGGATGTATCCTCTACTGGCATACTTGAGTGCGCTTGCGATTTTAAATCTTGCCCATATGCTTGAGCCGCTTTTGCTGTTTGTTGTTCGTAGTACTGTCGTTTTTCTTTCATGTAATTTGCATCTTGTTTCATCAAGATTAGATCACCTGAACGTACAGCACCTGCGTGCTTACCAGTTGTCATTACGTCAGATATATAATTTTCACCTAATTCCTCAGGTGTCACGATTTCATATCCTTCGCGCAGACGTTCATGAACATTCGCATCATCTGGGTTATTTAGTAGTTCGTGACGAACCCATAAATATTCTACCCCGTCTGGTGCTTGAGGTGCTTCTAATTTAGAAGGTGCCTCGAATGATCTTTTTGTTCGAGTTGCCGAAGCTCTAGTTTTACGGCTTGTTTTAGTTGCTTGTGTCATATTAGCTCCCCGCCTTATTCTGGCGCATTTTTTCTCGCGCATAGTCTTGATAGGAAACTCCTAGTCTATTTGCCATTTCCACTTCTGGTCCTGTCAAAGTTACTTTTCGTTTTCCCGTTGCGGAGCGCGTTCCGCCTACAACTGTTGGAACTTTCCTAACAGTCTGTTTTCTAAGAGTTGGAAACTCTGAGGTTAATCTAGCGTCTAGCTCGCTATAGTATTCATCTGCTACTTCTTGTGGGTTAATACCTTCTTCAAGAAGTTCTCTGTGAATAACTAATGCTGCTTGGGTCTTGATCCTGTCTCCAGTCTCGTTGCCCCCAAACCACTTATTCCTTTTCTGCCAAGCTAATGCTTTGCGATCTGGAAGTTGAGCAGTTGGTTTTGCTTTAGTTTCCGTCTTTGCAGTACTGTCGGGTTTATTTGTTCCTAAACCTTTTTCTGCTCTAGCCTTATATTGTTTGGCCACTAGCTTCTCTGCTTTCACAGATGCTAAGACATCAGTTGCCTTAATCTCAGCGTCAACGTCGCTAGCTTCTTTTGCAGTTTTTAGTACACTTAAAGCTTGAGCTTCTTGTGAATCCAATCTTTCCATATATTGGTTGATTGCATCCAGCTCAGAGTCAGCTTGCTTACTTCTAAGTTCGCTCTTCTCACTTAGCCATTCGTTCTTTTCAGACTCATAGCTTTTGAGCTTTTCTTCAAGTTCCTTCTTCTGCGCAACAAGTCGCTTAATACGTTTTTCAGCGCGCTTGCCGACTACTTTTTTATCCTTTGGTTCTTCAGTCTCTTCTTCTTCTACAGGTTCAGATTCAGTTTCTTCCTCTTCCTCTGTCTCTTCTTCAACTGCTTCTTCCTCAGGAACCTCAGTATCACTAGGTTCTTCAGTTTTTTCTACAGTCTCAATCCCTTGAGCTTCTGTAGTTTCTTCGTCTGGTAACTCAACAACTATATCCTCTTCAGGTTCATTGTCAATTACAGCTTTATTTTCTTCATCTATCATTTAGATCTCCTCGGTTGTGAACCGCGTTTATCACTATCAGTGTATATTGTATACTAATTTGTTTGATAATGCAAGTCTATTTCGCACTAATCTTTGCTGGATCAGGCACAATAGCTATGATTTCATCATCATTTATAACTGAATACGTTTCTTTTTCGTATACAAACTTAAGTCCTACATACTTTCCTGTCAATACCCAGTCCCCAATCTTAGCCCATTCAGTGTTAGCTTTGTTGTGATCTTTGTATGCGTCAGGTCCCATATCAATAATTTGAGATACAACACATGAGAATTTAGCATGCTCTACTAGTTCATCAGTTAATATGATGCCCCCTGCAGTTTTGCTTTCTATTTCTCTTGGTTTTAATAATAACCTATAACCCGCAGGTTTTGGTAAATTTTTCTTACTCATGTGAATCCTTTATAAGTTTAACAAGTTCAGATTGTAATCTATCTTTAAGATCACCTAGTGTGTGTTGAATACCTAACATGTATTTATAGTCTTCCATAGTGGAAGCACCTTGTAGGATTTGAGCAGTATTAGCTTGTATAGACTCATCTATTATTTTAGATAATCTATCTTTGTAGTCGTTGGCTGATGCCATATTACCTCCTGTAATAGTGAGGGGGCATTTCTGCCCCACTCGTTTATTTTATTTTTATTTCCTTTGGTCTCTTCTCCTCAGGTACAATTTTTTCTAATTCAATAGATAATAATCCGTTCTCAAATTTGGCGTCATTGACTACCACGTCATCTGCTAATGCAAACGTGCGCGTAAAAGCGCGTTGAGATATGCCACGGTGTACGACATCGTCGGCTTTCTTATCATTCGGTTTAGATTTAATTGTTAATGAATTATCCGCATAATTAATTGATACATCTTTCTTACCAAATCCAGCTAATGCTAGATCAATAGAATACTTTAGATCATCAATCTTACGAATATTATATGGTGGGTAATTAGGAACATCCAATTCTAACGTTTGTAGTCTATCCCATAAAGAATCAAACCCAACGGTAAATGGTCTGTATGGTTCCCAATCTACGAGTGATTTAATCATATAACCTCCTTGTTAAGCGAAATTAAATCGTGACTCCTTTCGGCAGTCAAGAATAGTATATACGATTATTCTTCTGTTGTCAACTTATTTTCTTTTAAATCGTAAAAATAATTTGTATCATCACCAGCTGTCCATTTACTTTCTGTTTCTACATTGTATTCAATAGTAGATACTTTAAAGTCTGGAACTAATGTTTGAGCTGGAGTTAACGACTTATCGTAGAATATAACTCTATTGTTAGGTTGTGCAGCAAAGTGTTTATTATCTAGTAATAATATATTAAATGATTTATGTTCTTCTGGTACTTCTGAATAACCAGTGTTTAAAATATTTTTATCTGCATGACAACTGTCAATAGTAAATAAATATTCTCCTGTATAAAATTTTTT
>VTLG01013691.1_pt1 | contig 12039 bp, 16 predicted proteins | sample 4694571 | NCBI WGS metagenome assembly VTLG01 (sample SAMN12604809, study PRJNA352737) | marine metagenome | biome: ENVO:00000447; feature: ENVO:00000209|ENVO:00000569|ENVO:01000036; material: ENVO:00002151; isolation source: viral sequences binned using virsorter ... | reverse complement strand
TCAAGGGTAGAAAGACACAGCACATCACGATCAGTAAAGTCGCATTCTTCTGCATCTACATTTTGCACATTGCCAGCAGGCTCATCTTTTTCAAATAAATCTATAATAGGATGTTCACAATAACCATAGAAAGGCATCACACAACCAACTTCAGTAAGATTATCATTACCAACCTTTTCTATATAACGCAAACCTAATGCAAGTTCAATACATCTTTCATTAATCATTGTAGTGTTTACAGGATCATCAAAATATTCATCAACTGTCAATTCTTTATTTATCATTTATCGTTATCCTTGTTTTAATGTTTTCACCTTTAACTCTTAATACTGGAATTACTTGTTCATTTCCATAAGTAGTAGCTGCACAAACCGCATCTTCCTTCAACACTTCTATATTAACGCCTTCTACCACAAAATTAAACTTTGCATACCTCCATTCAATTTTTTCTTCGGTATGTACAAAAATAGCAGCTTTAGTACCAGGAAAACGTAAGGTTTTTTTATCTCTATCTATTATAGTTAAAGTATTACCATCTATTTCTACAAGCCGATTATTAGCCCTATCTCTTGACCAACCTACACGGTGTCGCCAAACAATCCACCAATCCCAATTACTTTCTGAAAAGAAATGATTTCTAGGCCATCTCCATTTAAAAGGATGAGCCATTACTTGTTTATATGAAGGCATTCCTGTACCCTTAATTAGCCAATCATTTTGATGTGCAATTAATATCTCATCACAATGAGGATGTTGATGCAAAGAAAATTTATTTTGACGGTGATTCTTTATAGCTAGCCAGCCATCTTTTCTATGAATCGTCATATCACTATAATAAAAATCACCATCTTCTTCAATAGGTATTACCTTTTCATGCCAACCATCACCAATTACGGCCATTACGCCATCAGTATCAGTTATTAATCTCTGCCATCTTTTTACTTTATTTAATGAATTAATAATATCCTTATAACTTTGTTGCAACACACCATTGCTATGATGACCATACCATCCTTCAAATAAATTTTCAACTCTATCAAAACAATCTGTAACATACTTAGAGTAATGGCCACCTTCAGTAAAAGCACCATCTTTTACCACTCTATTAAAAATTTCCGCTAAAGTAGCAATATGCTTTTCATTAGGTTTGCACAATAAACAATCAAGAGCACATTGCCCTATGTAATGCGATATACTTTTATTAGAACACAAAGGCATTGTTGAATATAATTTTTTATACTCTTTATGATACTTATTAAGTTCATTAATATAAGTTCCGCAATCACCATCTTCATTAAATTGACATGCAATTTCTATAGCCAATCGATGATGCCAAATTGCATTCCAATGACTTCTAATACCTAATATTTTTGTTGGTAACCATTTTTCAAAAGGCAGTAGCTTATTAAGTTTAATATCTTTTTTAACTAATGAGTGATAAGTACTAGCTACCTTAGCTGTAGAAGGCATATTTTTTTCTCCATAAATAAAAAAGAGGTGCTGGCCATCAGCCAACACCTCTTCTATGAATATAAGGCTTACACCTTATTTTAACTACGTGCTTCTAATTCTCAGTTAGAAGCGGGGGAGCCGATCACATTAAGATCGACAACCTGGATTCTACCGTAATATTCAGGGCGAACCATTTGAGAAGCATAACGAGTCATCGCACCCTTACGAGGCGTAAAGTCGTTCGGCTCAAAAATAGTCGGAGTGAACACCAGCGGGACATAAGGTGCGTAAACGAACCCTGCATCCAAGAAGCCAGGCCCCTTGTAACCCACAAGGATTTGATTAACAGGAAAGTACGGATCTTTGTATACCGTAAATCTATTGGTTAGAGTACCAATCTTTTCGACACCGAGCGAATACTGAACCTCAGTCGGATCAAAAGTCGCGTTCGGCTTGAAGTAAGCGATAGCCTCAATAATAGTAGAGACATCGGGAGAAGTAACAAGCCAGTTGGCTCCACTTCTCAAGTTACGCTTGTGGATTTCATTAGAAACGGTAATAATAGTTTCCGCTAAAGTCTGATACCAATCCTGCTGAGTGCCGGTGAAACCGACATTCTGAGAATAACCACCAGGAGAAGCGACGGTATTAATCGTGTCACCAGAAGCAGTAACATAACGTCCAACCGACCTCGACCAAGCCGCCTTAATCGCAGCGCCACTCAGAAGTGAAGAAAGAATTTCACGGTCAACTTCCGTAGCGATGATATCAGAAAGAATGGTTGTAAGTTCAACTTCGGCATCAATCGCATGATATGCGTTAATGTCTTGAGCCAGTTCAGGTGTCCAAGTAGCCTTCAACTTACGAGTAACAGCCATAACAGGAACACTCGAAACAGCAATGTTAATTTCAGGAATCGCGCTGGTGGATTCAAAATCACCCAGCTGATTGTCTGAAGGATTATCGTTCAGGTTAGTAGCCGCAGGACCAACAAGGACAGCAGCGGTAAGTGAACCATCATTACCCCAAGCCTTATCTGGACCCCAAGGACTAGCAACACCACACTTGTTAGAATAAATCTGAATCTTAGCTGCCGTAAGAACCGTCAGCGTTGGATCAGTATGTGCGAACCACTGAGTCCCCGAAAGGGACTGAATAGCACGAAGACCACGGAAGGTTTCACCCTTATTACCAGTCTCAGCTTCACCAGAAGTCGCAATACGAATCTGATTCAAAGTACCAAGATCAGTTGCACCCGAACTAGAAAGAGTAAAGTCATAACCCGAAACGGTTACATTACCCAGCAATTCAGAAGTGGTCGTAACACCTGAGAAAGTAGGAGTTGCATTCGTAAGAATAAAATTTCTACGCGAATAACCAACACCTGCGAAATTATACATGCCACCCGAAGCAGATTGAGTACCAACACCTTCTAGTGCCTTATTACGATTCGGGCCAGCATTCGTAAGATCACCATAAACACTGCCACCAGCAGTAGCACTACCACTCTTCATGCGATCATACTTAAAGTCAAGGAAGAACAACAGACCTGAAGGCAGCGACATCGGCTGCACAGCAACAAGTTCCGAAGCTAACAATTGACCGAACACTCTACGAACGAGAGGGAAAGCGATCTTGTTATAGCCAGCAACTTGGCCAGTTCCAGTTTCCTCTGTTAACATCTGATTGCGAAGTTCAACTGCCTGGTTCTCTAACAACTGAGCGACAACTTGACCTTTATCATCATCAAGTTTCTTCAACAGACCAGTGCGACTCCACTTTTCCATAATAGTAGACAGCGTAGTATTCCGATTGACGGGATTATATTCCGCAGTCATTTGTTCAATAAAATTTGCCATTATCTAAATCTCCCAATTAGATTTATAGACCAGCCAGTTCGCTCATACGATCAAACTGACGCTGATTTGTATTTTGATTCTTTTGATCTTCAGTTAAAACACTCTGAACATTAGGTCGTGCGATACGCTGCTTCTTCACACTACGATTAGAAGCGCGGTAACCTTCAACAAGTGTCCTATAGGTTCTCTTAACTTCACCAACAGTACGAGCCCTATCAAAATGCTCAACAACTCTTTGTTTCTCATCCTTCGTTAAGGTAACCTTCCTCATCATATCAGAGGCAGCAGCCAAACGAGCATTGAAAAGATTAACTTCATCAATTCTCTTCTTCAAGAAAGTAAGAGCCTTTTCATATCTGCGATTTTCACGGCGCAGCTGACGATTTTCTTTGACCGCGGCTTCAACCTTCTTGTTCAACATGCCGCGCTCTTCGACATCTTCGTCTTCGTCAACGTCAACATCAACGTCAACATCTTCATCATCTTCGTCCTCATCTTCAATGATTTCAAGGACTTCATCAATGTCTTCATCTTCGTCATCGTCGGCGTCGATGTCAATATCAACGTCAATTTCTTCGTCGTCTTCTTCCTCATCATCAGCTTCTTCAAAGTCGCGGTGACTACGGGATTCATCACCCTTGCCACCACCATACTCATCGCCTTCAAGCTGATCTTCTTCTTCTTCTTCGTCTTGCTCATTCTCATCTTCATAATCGCGTCGGCTTTTGGACTCATCGCCCTTGCCGCCGCCGTACTCATCGCCTTCATCTACACCGGCCTCGATGATAGCAGGGCCATCACCTTCGTCAGTAAGATCATCACCATCTAGATCTTTCAATCCTTCAGGATCATAATTAACGTTAAGGTTGGCACCCTTGGGATTACCATCTTCGTTAACCTTATCACCGATAGCCTCTGAAACAGCAGCCTTCAAATTAGTGCTCATTGCGTCAACCAAAACACTCTTGGCATTCTCATAAGCAGCTTCCTTCATAGCTTCAGCCTGTTCAACGGCTTCCTGTACAATGTCTTTAGCCATGTTACAGTTCTCCATAAATTATTTTAAAAATGTTTGTGTAAAAATTATTATATTGCAAATGCATACCAATATATTCTATAAATGCATACCAACTATAAATCTAACTATAAATAAATATATTTGATATGTGTATAAAAACCATTACAACTGATTATAACTAATTTAAGTCAGCCCCATCCGAAGCTTTTCGCCATCTTTTACGTGCCCTTTTAATTTCAGAAGGTTTTTGATAAAACTCTTTACTACGGAGTTTAACATAAAAATTTTCTTTTTTTAATTTTCTTTTTAAAAGCTTCAATGCATATTCTAACTGATCTGGACTTTTTACTTCTACGCTTACACACCTTTTACAACCATCTCTAATCATTAATACCTTCTTTCATTAATCTTTTTCTATCCGTGACGGAACTCCATACTTATCATATTGTGCCCAGGCCAATGCCCAAGGATTTGTTTCTTTTCTTTTACCTGTTTTCTTATCGATATAAGTCTTAGCTATCTTATCTTTGCCTTTCTTTTGTTTCATGTGTTTCTTAATACCTTTTACTTGATGCTTTCTATCGGGAGGCGATACTTCATTTCTTACTTTTTTTTTACCTGGTGTTTTCTTTGATCCCTCCACTGTTCCCACTATTTTACCATTTGCTCTTACATCTTTAGGAGTAGTATCTTCATATTGTTTAGTTTGTTGTGTTACAGCTTTTGTAGCTGATGCCTCTTTATACCTACCCATTTGTGATACGGCAGCTCCTTTAGCTGCACCAGCTGCTTGCTTTATAAATGATCCAATTCCATTTTTTTTATCCTTATCATCTTTTTCTTTGGCTTTTTGTTCTCTTTCTCGTTCACGGGCAGCTTGATCTTGTTCACGTTCTCTATCATCTTTTTCTTTTTCGCGATCTTGTGTTTGAGGTTCTGCTGTGTCGGGAGTAGGCTTTTTAGCTATTGGTGTATTAGACTTCTCTGGTTCTTGCTTTTGAGCAACAGTTTTTCGAGCAGCTTCAGCTTCTCTTTTTCTTTCTTCGCGTTGTTTTGCTTGCGTCGCTATTTTTTGAGTAGCCGCTTGCTTTTTCTGCTTCTGCTTAGCCTGTTGTTGCTTTTGTTTTTTAATTCTCTCTCTATCTCGTTGGGCGCGGGACTTAGGTGCCTCAGTTATATCCGTATCTATTGACGCTTCTTTTTTATCTCTATGAATATCACCCTTCTTCCATAATCTGTCTACATAATCAGTAAACCCTTTTCTTTCTTCAGGAGTATCTAACTCATCGGCGCTATGAATTTGATATTTCTTTAATGCCAATTTATATGCATGTTGATAACTACCTTTGTCTTTCTTACCAACCTTGCCGGTGGTTACATCTTCATGAGCATGAGTAGTATGAGCATGTGGTTCAGTTTCTTTATTTTTACCTTTAGAACTAAGAGCTTTTGTTGCAACGTAGCCGGCACCCGCGCCCTTGGCAAAACTGGCTGGATCTTTTACGCCTACCTTTTTAAGGCCAATAGCAGCTTTCTTCGCAGCACCACCAACAGCCTTCTTCGCAGCACCACCAAAAACGCCCTTTACGAGAGAACCAATTATACCTTCATTTTCATCACCACCTAAACTACCAAGTGCACTCGCAGTTCTTCCAACTGCCATCGCACCCCGTGCAAGACCACCTGCTACTGCACCAATAGCCGGTAAAATTTCATTCTTACTACCATCACTCTCTTCTTCTGCTTCCCAATTCTTATCTACATAATTAAAAAATTTCTTTGTATCATCCGGAGACAATTCAATCGGTGAAGAGACACCAAACTTCTTCATAGCAGATGCAAAAAACTTTTCATACGGAGTTTCTTCTGCACCTGCCTCTGTAACATCTCTACCTGTATGATGATTTTCAAATACAATGTCTTCTGGCCTAACCTTAAAAACACCTTTTTGATAAGGAAGAGTAATCATCGGAGGATCAACACTTAACAGAGTAGCTTTGCGGTCAGGCCCAGCCAAAGCAAGTAATTCGTCTGGAGCACTATTAGTTAAGATGACAATTGTTTGACTACGCGCACGTAATTCGTCAGGTGACATAATGGGGACACCTGGATCTTCTGTCATTATATTTTTTAATTCGCGAGTAAAGTTTTTCATTATTCTGGTATCAATCTTTCCATATGTTGGGTATAATCAATATTTTCTGGCATTGTCATATCACCTTTACTTACTTCAGTAATATTTTTCAAAGGAGTACTCATTAATTGCTCCTGTTGTAAGTTCAATTCTTCTTGAGGATCTTGTGCATCCATAATTAAACTAGAAAAAGGATCATCAGACTTAAATTTACTTTCTAATATTTGTTTTTCTTTAGCTCTCGAAGCTTGCCGTTGTGCAATAAAGTTTTTTGCTGTAGAAACATTTTCTGGTTGAGTTTCTTCATTAAATTGAACTGTATCATCTTCTATAAAATTATTGTTTCTTAAAGGTGTCTGTTGCTTTACAACCATTTCATAAAGCATATCTTTTATACTACGATCAATTTCTTCTCTTACGATTCGACGTAATTTAGGAATAAGTTTCTTTGCTACATCTTTCGTAACTTGATCCGCAATCATTTGAGTTAATTCAGAAGTTTTAATTGCCATATTTAATCTTTACCTCCAAGTTCTGCTCCAAGCTCTTTAAGGTTTTTTAACACATTACCTAACGAACCAACATACCCCCAATTTTCTGGATCTTTCTTCTGTCTGGCATCCATACCCTTTAACTTTTTTTCAATTTCTTTAAGCTCTTTATCAACTGCTGACTTTCTCTTTTTAAACTCCGCGGCAGCTGATTTCTTTTCATTTAAAATGGCTTCATTTAATTTCATAATTAATCCTCTTTATTTTTTTAATCCCAGCCTTTATAGTTCTTATTCATATATCTGTAAGTATCCGATAAAGCTTTATCAACCTTCACTATCGCCATTACAAGCATCTTATCATCCTTAAAATTAGATAAAATTACATCCTTTAATTCTTCAACACCATCCCCAGCTCTATAAAAGGGTTGTTTAAGCAATGCTTTTTTATCATCTATGGAAATAATTGCTTCAGATAATGTATTTGTAAGTTTCATTTAATCCTCTTTATGTTGCTTAGCATAATCACTATACAAAGGTAGTTCTTCACCTAATGCCTTGGAAGCCTTACCAGCTTTATCCTTAGTAATCTTTCTTACACTCTTAATCATCTCTTTACCACCCTTTAACTTTTTAGCAACACGGGCCTTAACTTCGCCTTCGCTGCTGCCATCAACAATGACGGTTCCGATGTCTTCTACCTCAACAGCAAATTTGGCTTCATTTAATGTATTTTTAAGTTTCATGTCATTTCTCTATTTATACCCAAGCCGATACACTCTCATTTACCGGTGCGTTAAACTGTGATTCTATACGGCTTACCACTTCAGCCGATACCGAGCCAAAATAAGAGTCCATCAATGGTTGAAGAACAGCTGGTCTAGAAGCCTCAAAAGTAGACCACGGTACAAAATCAGCTGCCACCATGTCGGCCGGGTCGGCCAAACTAACCCATTCACCTCTTGTAGCATAATAGTCGCCACTTACTCCCTGTACTTCCATTACCGTCCTTGTTGCATAATCCGTAACTTCTGTTCCATCTCCAAGAGTAGCTTTAGGCAAAACCTGTACTCTATCCGTAAAAATTAAATTAAACTCTAGTGCCATTTTATTTTCCTCATTTTATTTACTTATAAACTTGCTTTTAAGTGCCTGCTAATTTCACCTAATTGATTAACTATATAATTCTTTTCTTTTGGTAACAAGCCTTTATCATCTTTTTTAATTGCCGGTTTTAATCTCTTCACATAAGTTTCTAAAGATCTTAACTTAAACAATGCTCCAAAAACCATTTTATTTTCTTCTGTCATTACAGCCATATTATGCTGGTCCTAATTTTAAACTAACCATTGTTCTGTTGCCAGCACCTGCTGCCAGTGGGATGATTTTTCCTAACACTTTATTCTTCTTTAAATAGTTTGCCATCTTAGTAGCATCGTTCTTTTCACCAAAAATAAATGCTACACCACCTTGAATAGGTTGAATATCTTCAATACTTTTTAATTTTAACTTTTTACTTACTAGATTATGCATCTGTTTAATAAGATTTTGATCTTTAGGCGTTTTAGCCAAACTACCTATTTCATTAGTTTCATTGTCATCTGTACCAATCACACTGGCATGTTTTTTACCCTGTCCCGGTGGCGCTGTATTAAAACTTTCGTCAACCTTTTTTGTATATCCCTTTGATTGAGCAAACTTTAAAGCACCCTTTGCGTTTACATGAGAACCCCAATCCTTTATAACTCTTCCTGTCTTATCAACAACAGCCATTGAAATTTTATCTTGCTTGCCTCCACCTTTTTTCAACCTCGAAAAAATAACAAAAATCTCACGGGGATTCTTGGGATTAACCATTTTAATAGTGCTTGGATTATTAAGAATTTTAGGGCCTAGACCACCCAATTTCCAAGCCTCTTCTAGTTCTTCCACTTTAATGCCCTTCTTCTTTCTAAAATGTAAAACCGTGACCGCATCATTTACTTCATCAGCCCATTTACCACTTGCCTTACGAGATAGTGGATTAGCAGCGATAGCTTGACCTGCATCCTTAATAATATACCTTAAACTACTCTCAGGTAAATCCCAAAACCTTACATTCTCAATGTGGGGTGCACCTCTTGGTCTGCCACCTTTTTTTTCACCCGCCTCCATCACATCATCAGCCGCATCTTTTTCTGCTTCATCTTCAGGAGTATGTGGATCGTTAGGTTTAAGAGAATCAACACCAGAAATTTCAATAATTGCTGTATTCTTTAAAGGCCCCTTATAAGTTTTACCAGCGTCGCTTGTAATATAAACAACATTACCTGCAATCTTAGTAACTTTACCTTCCACTCCTGCACCACCCTTTTGTGCATGTCCCACATGTACTTTATCACCAACCTTTACTGGTCTTTTAATAGCATCATACCATTTAGCTGGTTTCTTTTTGGCTTCCGCAATCGTACCTTCAACACAGTTAGAATTTTTCATTTTACTATGATTGCTTCTCTCTAAAGATCCAGGTTGAATTATATCTTTTACTGCATCTTCAGGAGTATATCCCATTGTCTGCATATATTGAGCACGTGCATCTTCAACCTGACCTACAAGTTTAGGTGCCTTTCTTTTAAGAATACTTTCAAACTGCTTCATCCAATGTTGTTCAACTTCTTTTACCCGTGTGCCGTGACCTTTAGCTTTATCGTTAAATTTAGCTTCTCTTAGTTTTGCAGCCTTCATTCTCTTAGAGGCTTCTTCTTCTAATTCGCCCATCGTCTGCTTAATAACTTTATTTAATTCTTTTTCATCTGCCTTATCAGTATCAAACTTCTTTAACGAACCTGCTAAATTAGGATTACGGCTCACAGTTCCAAAAGGTTGCGGCGTAACAAAAAAAGCAGTAACTTGCTCTTTTATAACACTTCTTAATTCTGACTTCTTAATTTGCATTATACTGTCTCCACGCCAGTTCGCTTTTTTAATCTCTTAATAAACTTTTCCATCTCAATCCTATCTTTTAACTCACCCTGTGTAATCTGTCCAATCAATAGCTGTAACATATGTCTCTTTATTTCTTTATTTTTTATTATCTCAGGAAACCTTGTATACATTAAATCAATTGCCTGATCAATTAAATGGTTTTCAGTATCTTGACTTATCTCTGGTTTTAAATCTTGTTCCGGACCCTGATAGTATCCTTTGTAGCCCCAATTATAGACCGAAGCCAGCGACGGGAACTTTCCCAAGTAACCAGTAGAAGCTGCACCAATACCTCCATCAACGCGTTCCTTTAATAAAGTACATAATTTCATTTCTTCATTTTACGAAGAGTTTTGGCAAGATTTAACCGAGCCAATTCTGTTCTTTCAGGCTTAGTCAGTTTCTTATCACCTTCGCCCTTTTTATGTAAAGTGGCAATCTTCTTATTAATTTCAGCTGCCGGAATCTTTTCACCCTTCTTCACACCCATAGACTTACGAAGTGCTCCCGGCTTTTTAATCGCACCTTTGATCCAGTTTGCTTCTTCTAAATCATTTATTGGTAATAGATTCGTTAGTTTCATCATTCACACTCACATGGGTCACAGGTACAATCTTCGCACTCACAGTTAGGATTATCACACATTCTATAGCTCCAATATATCATTAAGGATTTCGTCTAACAATACCATTCTATTTTGACTGACTAGTGTCTTATATTCTCTGCTTTCCTGCAAATTCATATATGCACCGGAAGTAGATGGGTTGGAAACCATATCATAACAAACCAAACTAAAATCATCTTCCACCATATCATAACCTTCATTAGTACGACTGGTGCTTCCTAAACCTCTGGAAGAAATACCTAATTTAATGTCACGATTAATAAGCTTCTCAAGAATCTGTCCCTTTGGAGTATCCAATACTTCAACAGTGCCAATCAAATCATCACCATCCCAATTAGTTTCAGTAAGCAAATGACTGACGTTTTCTAATTGAACAATAGGTGAATCTGGATGATCCAACTCACCTAATGACCGACGCTCTTTGATTAGCTCTTGATATTTTGCATCTTCTCTTTCAAGAATAGGCCGAGGATAAATTCTATTGTTAGCATTAGGCTGTTGAGCTTTTTGAATAACACCTTTCATTGTAACAATGCCGTCAGAAGATTTAGAGGGTTCTACCTCTCCGTATTCAAAAAGCATAAAATTATGCAATAAGCCTTTGCCGCTATCCTTTATAATCTCAGTCATTTTATTTCCTTTACGCGTCGTGCGAATCTGCCTTGTTGCGATTCAACATATATATTTTCTCAATCAAGGTATCTAAGTCATTTACTAATTTTCTTACATGATTGAGTTCTGTTTTAGCTCTCTTAGCATTTAGATCCACTCCACCAGTTACTACATCCATCTTTAAAGAATCAAGAATAAACATCCGGGCATAAGCCAAGCTAGTGTTAAGGTTTTTAGAAAGACCTTCAAAAAGGCGGATGACATAATTTATTCTTTCTTCGCCCGCTCCTTGTTCTAAGAGAATGTCAAAGATAGTGTCGCGGATCATAGCGTGAGAGCGCTCATCTAAATTACTTTGCTCGCTCTTTACGAAAGGCTTTGCCTTTTTTTTCTTTCCTTTATCCAATAGTTTTCTCTTTTCTTTTTTCCATCTTTTTAATTCTTCTGGTGTAGGATTACCTGGTGCACCTATAGGAGCATTATAACCTGCTACACCTCCTGTAGTAGATACTTCTTTTTTAGTCGTTTTCATTTACGATTACGACTAACTGGTTCAACCTTCAACCGGATTTGGTGGCAACTGGCGCAAGCCTGTTGTTATATCAGTTGTTGCACGGAAAAGTTCCATGTTACTAGCCTCAACACCCTCTACCCGTCCGATATGGACGATACCCAGGCCACGATCGACCGAGACATTCCGGAAGGTTCCATCTTGGCTGGACTGGGCTTCCATTTCTTCTGCTGTAGCCCGCCTGCTGCTGGTGGCCGCGACAGCTTCGACGGCGATATTTCCAGCACCACCGCCGAGCAACCAATTACTTACACCATAAGTATTATTTTTATCATATCCTGCAAAAGCCCCACCAGAAGCATTAGGTACGGCGC
>VTLG01017111.1_pt1 | contig 12042 bp, 19 predicted proteins | sample 4694571 | NCBI WGS metagenome assembly VTLG01 (sample SAMN12604809, study PRJNA352737) | marine metagenome | biome: ENVO:00000447; feature: ENVO:00000209|ENVO:00000569|ENVO:01000036; material: ENVO:00002151; isolation source: viral sequences binned using virsorter ... | reverse complement strand
TCTTCGGTTCTGGATTTGATCCTTTTAAGCGTTTTAATATTCGAAGGGTCGAGCAGTGCAGCTTCCCAAGAATCCTTATATTGTTTTTCTATATCTTCTACCATTATCTTACTGGCCTACTTTCATTTCTCAATACACCCACCGTTTCGTAGGTTCCACCTTTTATGAAGTCTAGGCTTAAGGCACCCGCTTCATTCCCTTCGTCATCACTCATGGCATACACCAGAATGTCGTCGCCTAATTTGAGTACAAGCGGTGAATAATCCCACCCCAAATGTTCCGACTGCTCTTTACTTAGATATTCCACCTCGGTAATTTTTTTACCTACTAGTTTCTTCCTAAGCTGAGCTTCAGTTTTTCTCAACCATGCATTGCTGTTAGTCATATTACTAATCCTCCAATCACTAACATGTCTTAAACCAACGCATAGTTTGGAACAATTATCAAGTGTTACCACAACCCTTGGGAAGGTCTGTCGAGAATCAATTCAGTGAAACAATGAACAAGTGCGTCGACGCGATCGTCCGCACCGCCTTCATGACCAGTAAAGGATCGCATCTGATCTTCGAGTTCTGGCAATGCTCCAACATGTGAAATTTTGCCTTGTTCATAGAGTGCTGCGACTGGTTCTGCCCTGAGCTTCTTCCCTCTGGATGCCGTAATTCTTCTGACTGCTACAGAAGGATCAACGGTTCCAAGCACAAATTCCAAAGTTTCTCCCCCCTGGTTTTGCTCCACTATCACTCGGTCGGCTTGGTATTCGTGATAGGTTGCTGACACTCTACGGGCCCACCCATCTGGCGATAATCGACATGATCTATCTGCTAGTACATATCCTCGGCCATCTACTCCTATGCCACACACAACGATTCCTGTTTCGTCTGACGAGGCGTTGGAAGTGACGGCAGGGTCAACAGCGACGATGATTCTTTCAAGCTCTGGCTGTGTTGATAATTTGATACGGTGATCATCAATCATCGGCATAGCCCAAAGAGCCCCCTCTACATCTTCTACCATCTGCCCCAGAATCTCTTGTCTACCTATTCTGGTTCCTTCGTACTGATTGATGATTTGTTCCATGAAAGTAGGGCTGAGGTTCTCGCGGTTATCGTAGGTGGTTCCTCTGGTGACGACTGTTGCAGGATTGTCAAGAATAGACTTCACGAGCTTAGTTGGACGAGGGGTTGTAGTGACCACTGCTCTTGGGTCTTCACCGAGGCGAAGTCCTAGCATTAACATATCCCACGTTTCGGGATACTTATAACTTCCTAGCTCATCACACCATGCAGCATCGTGCTGTGGCCCACGTAATCTTTCGGGTTCCTCTGCTGAGTATAAGGTAGCGATGGCTTTATTCGGCCATGTCAATCTTCTCTTTGATGGTTCATATACTGGCCTGCTCGTGGGTTTTGCAGTGGCTAATATTCCAGACTCTCCTTCGGTGACTACATCTCGACAGTCAGCAGCAGTAGGCGCAACCAAGGCTATCCTCTTTGCTCCGTTTTGGACTTGCTGATGAACCCATTCGGAGCCAGCTCTTGTTTTCCCACTTCCACGCCCTGCCATATAAAGCCAAGTGTGCCACTCTCCTGAGGGTGCCTGCTGCTCTGGTCTGCCTTGTAAGCTCCAATCTGGTATCCGAGCCTGCATATCTTGACGGGCAAAGGCTAGTGCTTGCGCCTGCAGGACTCTTGTATTCATCGTATTTGCTCTGCTTGTTGCCCCGTATAGTTCTGCCACCGCCTGATTGTGGTGTCGCAGTAGCGTGGTGTGAGTTCCATTGTGTAGCAAATCCGCCCTGTGGTTTCCGCTCCCATCAGTGTTGAGCCGCTTCCTGCGAAGGGTTCTAGGCAGATACCTTCTTCTGGCAGGCTTGAGTTCATTACACGAGCCATCATTTCTACGGGCTTTGGTGTCGCATGGTCGTAGCGTTCATCACTTTGTACCCTAGAATATTCCCAAACATCTCGCATTATTTCATGGGCATTGTCGAAGTATGAGCGCGATTCCCCTAGTTTGCCGCGTATAACATCTGTGCCTCGACCCTTCACTCGATCCCATTCTGCTTTGAGCTCATTCCAAGGCCGCAAGAAATAACCAGGATAGGCATCAGCTAGGCTTGTGTAGTGGTGGATTGGTGGCAACGTAAACTGCGATCTGGTGAACCAGTGGCTATACATCTGACAATTACACACTCGCAGGATGTCTTTATTACCAGCAATACCCGCTCCGTTAGCCTGAGAAGCAAGATAAGAACGCAACGGTTCCCACGATTCAGGGAAGTCATCGGCGTTTATGTTGCCTAAAAATTGCTCGCCTAATTGGAAGTACAAACAATGCTCGGTCGTTACGGGGTATTGAGTGAGTAAATCGCTCGCCATACCAGGGATACTTTTCTTATCCCACACGATCTGGTTGCGTAGCTCCATCTTCTCTGTTTCGCCTAGCCCTGCCTTGTACCAGAGCCGCCAGAGGTCAGGTGGATTGCCCCAAATATACGCGCTCGCATTGTCTACCAAATAAGGCCGTGCAGTCTCCCACCAAAGCATCTGGAATTGGTCGAGCTTTTCTTTGTAGAGGTTGTCGTTCTCGACGCCATCTTTTTCTTTGCCCATACCATACGGAGGGTCAGCATGAAGGAGGTGCGCCTTCTCCCCGTTCATAAGGGTTGCTAGGTCTTCGGAGGAGGTGCTATCGCCGCACATTAGACGGTGCTTCCCTAACTGATACACATCGCCTCGCTGAATACTTACGTCTGGGAGTGGCTCTGGTAGCTCATCTGGGTCTGTATTTCCCTCTTGAAAGCTCAGGCCATGTTCTTCACTGATTGCCTGTAGCAAGTCCAGAGTGTTTGCTTCGCTTGCTTGAACAGAGTTGAGTAGGTCACCCAAGGTTGCCGTGTCTGTCTCTGCCATTGCTGTTATGGGGTCGAAGGTGGTCAAGGCTAGGAGTTCTTCTTCTTCTGAGATGTCCACATACACAACGGGAACAGAGGTCTGACCGTCTTCTATTGCTGCTTCTACCCGTAAATGACCATCAACGAGGTAGCCTGTTCGTTGGTTGATGACGACATCTTGGAGCCATCCTATTTCGGTGAGCACGCCGTTGATTGCGTTGCGCTGCCCTTGTGGGTGGACTCGCCAGTTTCGGGGATTTGCTGCGATGTCTTGGGGATCTGCCTCACCATGATCGACTATACGCGATACCCACTTGGTATTTTTAGCCATATATCTTCCCTCATTTGTCTATTCCCATGTGCTCTAATACAAACTGGACAGCCGCTTCTTGAGCTTCCTCATCCATGCCTTGATCTCTTGCTAGTTTCTTGGTGTCTTCTGCTATTTCATCTAAAGATATGTGGAATTTTTCGGGCGCATTGAGGCCTAGTAGCTTCGTGATAGCGTCTTGACAAGCCCTTGCTTCTCTTACTGCGGACACTGTGCCCTTGAGAGCTGAAGGCCATACAGCTAAAAGCAACCGCTCATAACGGTTCATTGCCATTCGGATTTGTTCTTCACTGGGTTCTATATGGACACGCTTGAAGGCTCGGTCGACTGCTTTTTTCGCATCTGTGGCTGATCGGTATTTGAGTTTGTCGGCTATGTCTGGGTACTGGGCACCAGCTAACCTCATGCGTAGAGCCTCTTGCTCATTCACTCGCCGTTGTTCCTTCGTGCCCGCAGGCAGTTTGGACGACATGCAATCAGTCTAGCACAGATGTTCCACACGCGCGCGCGCGCGATATATAAGTATCAATTATTTTTATTGCTCTTTAAAAGACCTAAACTTTTAGCTTTTAGAGGGTTTTCACTGATCCAACCATTGCAGAAATCGCATACAGGTATTACTTCCCCTTCTCGAACGGCATTTTCTAACCCGAAACGCGCTCGGCTTTTGATTTCGTGCAGATGTTGAGCTGTTCCCGTACACACATCGGGTATTTTTGCTTCACATTCGCCCCCTAAGAGGTCATCTTTGAGTGGTTCATAGACATCTCTATAGAATTTGGCACGCTTTTTGCTCATCTTATTCATGGGTTTTCGGGCCCCACGTAGGGTTGAGTTATATGCTAAGCGGTAGAGTTTCTCTTCTTCGTTCATACTTCTATCAGCTCCACTAATATGCATTCATCTTCGTATTCGCAGTCTCGTATTCGCGTGATGAGGTCTCCCATACCAAGCAATCCTAGATCGTCAAGCCCTCGATATATGGGGTGACAAGCACTGGCTAGGGCCCAAGGTAGTCTTGGTCGGTATTTACCATCGGGTTTTGGTGGTGCTCTGTGCAGTGTTATTGCTACATACTCTGCTTTTATTGATTCTTCTGGCACATTAGCGAAGGATTCAATGGTTATACGTTGCAGATCTATTTCCGCTTCAGCGCGTCGATCGGTCTTTCGGAGTTTACCAGGCCAAGAGAGCGATTGGTCGAGGCGTGTATATAAGGTTCGGCTGACTTTATTCATCATTCACCAGCTCTGCAAAGTCATTAAGGGCAAGCATTACGTAGTGTTGCTTAGGTTTGCCTCTTCCTTGAGCGTGTTCTACTACCACTATGGGTATTTTAACTCTCGTACCGCTCTTACAATCGTTGCGAATAGACGCTTTTGCTTGAAAAAAAGCCTTTTCTAACCACTTCGGAAATGCGTAGGCACTGGAGCGTCTTTTCACTTCAATAGCAAAGTCAGGGTGTTCTACGTCTGGAGTATCGCCTCGACCATTTACTGGTACGCGAGTACCACCAAGAGCTGCGGCTACATATCGTTCTGTTGCTTTCCATTCACCGTTCATACCCGTTAGACCTCGTTTCCTGGGCGGAGTTTTTTGCCAAATTATTGAATATTGCGGTGATGACATTCGTTGTGACAGCATTACCGAGGGCTTTATATCTTTGGGTGTTCGATAGGCCCGCAGTCCAGTTATCAGGGAAGCCTTGCAAGCGTTCCCACTCTACTGGGGTTAGCCTTCTTATTGTCCAATCGCGCATGGGCTGTACTATCAAATCCATGTCAGAATGATTGCCTGAACCATGCCCGCCCACACTGAGAGTGCCCGCTGTCTGAGGGTCTTTCTTTATATTTGCCTTCCTATCGATGCGAATTAAGGGCTCTCTTTGGCTAGGTTCTCTATCAATTGATCCATTGTCGTCTTCAGACGAGCCCCTGATAGAAAATAAAGTTCGTCTGGGGAATCCTCCAAGATATCCGACAAGTATGATTCTTTGGCGGTTTTGGGGAACGCCGTGATCTTTGCTGTTAAGTATCTGCCATTCGCAAGCCCCATACCCCAAATGGGCAAGAATCCTAAGTATTGTTTGGAAAGTTTTTGACGATCCGTGAGATAGTAAACCCCTAACGTTTTCAAGTACCAAATATCGGGGTGTTTTTGCTGCACAAATGCGTGCGATGTCAAAAAAGTGCGTTCCTTGTGTGTCATCGAAGCCGAGTCTTGTTGGAGATGCAATCGAGAATGGCTGGCAAGGAAATCCCCCAACCAAAACGTCAAATTCTGGGAGCTCAGTGGTTCGAATCTTAGTTGAATCGCCATAGTTTTTGATAGCTCCTTTGGCTATATGCTTTTCAAAGACAGAACATGCCCAAGGGTCAATCTCTGACCACCCGACTAATTCATGATCGAGCGCGCTGTTTCGTATACCTAATTCAAATCCTCCAATACCTGAAAACATTGAAAATACTTTGAGGGTCATCGGGCGCAGCTCCATGCATCGAAGGTTCTATGATGAGCCAAAAACACCACATACCCTGCATTTAAATTCTGCACGGGGTCATATAGCGAAAAGTTCGAATGCAGCTTTGGCCAAAAGCGTCGATTCACCTGCAAGTATCCTAGGGACTCAGGTTCCATTTGCTCTGTGAAATCGCCCATAGCACCCGCACGAAGGCTCGATTCACACATCGCTAGAGCTAAAACGCGCTTATAATAATAATCGGGCCAAATTGAAGCCTCAAAAGCAAGCTCGAATCGCTGTTCTCTGGTCAGTACGGGCCCTTCATCATCTTGAAATGCTAGAACCTGCGTAGCTTGGAAGAGAAAAACAATAACAATAATCCCCAATATTTTTTTTATTGGAAAATTAGAGCGAAACACAAGGAAGCCCCCTAAGGGGGGCTTATCCTGTTGTTTCTTTCGCCGAAACATGTTTCGAAACAGTGTTTCGCGTGTTTCGTTTCTCTTTAAATTTAGAATGGTAGAGCCTCAATTTCGGTGGGAATACCTACTAATCCATCCATTTTTTCGAAACTCTCTGGGCTCCTGTTGACAACAGTTCGAACATTAGCGGCAGACATTCCCGTTGCCTCTGCTAAATCCTTGATCGAAACTGGTTCGCCATCGTTGTGCTTGATTACATTTATGATTTGATACTTCTGGCCTGAGGGCTGCACACTAGAATCCAGATCTCGAAAGTCTGTCGATTCGTAGTTTATTTGCACAGCTCTTTGGTCAAGTGTTCCATCATTTTGGTAATGCACCTTATACCCAAGAGTCCTTTGTTTTCTTGTGTTGTTGCGCTTCACGTCCTCAAGTGTCACGCCTAGTGTTTCTTCACTATTTTTCATAATCCATACACGGCACACGGCGTTTTCGGTGTATACACTCCCGATCGCTGATTGCCTTGCCTGTTTATTGCTGAGTGCTTCTTTGCTCATGTGGTCAATAGCAAGCACTGGGATTTCCATTTGTCGAATCGCTTCGAACAGCTTGATAGTGGCCGATGCATCTTCTGGTGCGCCGCCCCTAGCCATACCGATGGAATCGATTACAGCGAAGCCGATTTCATGTTCTACAACCGTTTCCTTAACTGATTCGATAAGCTCCCGAAGTGATGCCGCCTGTCTCTGCCAATAGAGAGATGAGGCATCGAATCGCCCTTCTAGGTTTTGTCCAGCCCAGAGTGCTTGTGCTCGTTCTGCATGAATCTGTTCATCCGCTTCCCAATCCATATATAAAGTGCGGCATATTCGTTCGGGGTGAATACCGAGAAATGGTACTGCCGTTGCTACGCTCATTGCTGCTGCAAGGCCGAAGGTGCTTTTCCCTGTGCCACCACCCGCTGCGATAAGCGTTGCACGAACGGTATCTTCTATAAAACCAGGTAGTAACCACCTTGAACGATCGCCCAATTCGACGTTCGCCAAATCCACTACAGGCTCACCTTTGCGGTATTGTGTCTTAGCAAGATCGGCTACATGTGTGAGAACGCCATCCCAATCTAGATCTACACGTTTTACGAGCTTGTTTACCAAAGCTGCATTCGCCGTCAAAAGGTTGAAATTACCCGAATGTAGCAAGCCAGAGGATATTGGATCGGAGCTTTCTATTCGAATCTCACATTGTATACCGCCTGACGCAGTGTGCTTTTCCTCTAGACGCTTCATTTCGATAGATATGTGTTCTTCCTGAAATAGAAATAAATAGGCGTTTTTTGAATAGGTAGCGTCACACTTCATTGATTGTGACCTCCATAGTTAGCGCACCTGACGTTTTTCGTTGCGTTCCCTGAGGCCTGAAGGCTCTTTGAACGAGCTTTTGCCCCTCTTGGAAGTCTTTACGTCGAGCTACCCAATCCTTCATTATTTCGATGTTTGTCTTGATACCTTCGCGAGAAGTATGGATATAGTTTTGGCATACATTGATGACCAATTTGTCTATATATTCAATCCCCCCGACTTCGTCATATGTGCCTTCGTTATATAAAACGTCACACACTAAGGTGGTAAGCATTGGCACATCTTCTTTTTGCATTAGCTGGATTTGGCAATCTCGGCACTTGTGTTCTGTTTCTATATGTTCTGTTGGTTGTTGTTCGGCTGCTTTCAGTAATGCATTCCAAATGATTCCTAGTCTGTAATTTCTGAACCATTCTTTTTGGATGCCTGTACTTTGTCTAATGTGTTCTATATCTGTCGGCATCATGAAAACTAAGCAACCACCTATGACATCTTCCTCGCAACGTGCCACGTATGCGGGTGAGCCATCTGCTAGTCTTTGTTCGGTCATTCTTTTCTCCTGAAAGGTCGAGACTTCTCAAAGAAGATCTGGCGATCAGTTGGCTCCCCTGCTCCCTGACCAACCAAACCTTCCATCAGAAGCCTCGACCCCCCTCAGTGATTATCCTTTGCAATTACACCCAATTTTGTGACATGCTTTAGGCCATAATTGATTGACTTGTTGTAGTAAGAGGCACATAAGAGCTGCCCCGACGACTGTTCCAAAAAGGAACAATGCGCCCCCGAAAGAGTCTTCAAATAGCATTCGCCACCTCCAATCTTAGTGGGTATTGATTCACAGGATATTTTCGATCCTGAAGCTCTTGACGTATTGCAACCAGAAGTTCGGTCAATTCGTCATCGCTCATTTCGTTCAATTCGTAGTTCATTTTTTTCCTCATTCCTAGTAGCTAGTAATTCATTTAGGTTTCAATGCCACACGGCTATTGACTGAGAACACCGATGGAGTTTCTCGGAGTGAGTGCGCTGCAAGCCACCTAGGTGACTGCTCTTGGCACTTTTTACACACTCCGTAGATCTTCCCATTCACAGCTTCACTTGAAGGCTGTAGAACGTAGTGGTGTGCGCCTCCATCAGAAGGGCAAATCCTCTGGGTCAATTTCTTCCGCGACATTTGTTTTACTAACTCCTATAATTTCGAATTGCTGTACTTCGAATTCGTCGTTATAAATCACTCGCTCTGTTGCATTGTTGCAAGCCTCACACACATTGGTTCCATCTCTTTGCCATGTGCTGAAACGGGCCATGACTTGAATCTCATGCCCGTCTTCCAAACTTTCGGCTGCTGTTTCTGCAAGCTCTCGCCATAGAACAAGTGGTACCCAAGTGGTTCGACTACGCCCTTGGAAATCTTCTAGTATTTTTATTTTGAATGTTGTTTTTGCATCCCCATGTTTGGTGTAGGTCATAAAGGGTTCAGTAGCGACGGTACCCATAAACACACATTTATTTTGGCCCAACATCAGTTCGCCCCCTGTATTTCAACATCGGCAAGGTGCAATTCAACACCGACATCTTCACCCATCACACAAGGCTTGCCATTAGCCAACACATGCCCCCACTTGCCTGTACCCGATTTCTCGCTGTACTTGAGGGTGTCACCATGTTCGGGGCATATAGGCACAGCACCTTGAGCGATTGCTTCCTTTTCCAATGCCCTTTTGGACTTCTCGCTAGGCCGACCACGAGGCTTTTTGGCAGGTTCCTGTTTCATTGCTACTTCTTCTTTTGAAGCGATAGACTTTTTGACCTCATATCCCATGTAAGCCAACGCTCTACCAACGGCTGAAGTGGAAGCGTTTTCCAATTCTGAACCTTTAGTAAAAGACGTATTACCAGGTATATTTAGAAATGAAGAATCGCTAAAAGGCCTTACGTCATCAGGAGTTTTCATGACATAGGCTGTCATAGTGACGCGTGTCTCTGTGAGCTCCTCGATCGATGTCCAGATCACTCCTTCTGGGTAATCCTCATGAAATTTCCTTATTCGGTCTTTTACTTCTACATAATCTGACATATCAAAAGCCATGATTATTCGCCCCTCTCTGGGTTACATGTCCAACATCTTCTAATTGTTGTTTCGCGTCCGCATTCTGGACATTCGTAGGAATTGATAATTTTATTCATTCATCTTTTCCTCAATAAAGCGTGTAACTTCATCAATGTGAATCAGCACACGACGTGCACCAACCCGCAAGGTTCGTAGTTCACCATCTTTGATTAGCTTGTCCAGAAGCGTGGCTTTAATACCTAACGCATCAGCAGCTTCTTTTTTTGAGAGCAGCAGCTTCAATCGATTTGAGTCGGTCATGATGCAGCCTTCGCAATCTCCATACGTCTTTCAGCATTGGAGCTTTCACCTTCGAGGATTTTGCTGTGCTTTGGGCCGCGTCGGTAACCTTCCATTACTTTGCTTATCTCACGAACATGAGTTATTGCCTTGACCAGCTCCCAATTCCTTCTTTGCAAGCCGTCTTCGTCGAGCCGTTCTTGGTCTATTATTTGAATGTAATCTTCATCAGCACTGCCGATTCTGTCATAGCCTTCGGCACGTTCTATTGCTCGCCAATAAAGTGTGTCAAAAAGTTGATCTATCTCTTTCGACAAAGTTTCTTCTTCACACAAAAATCGCCAAATATAATGACTCTTTTTTTCCAATTTAGGGATGTTCATTCCCTCCCTTTTTGTGATATCATTTTCCATATTACTAATCGTTCCTTTCGTGAATGATATTTTGGGCACCTGCCTCAAACGGGTGCTCAATCTGTTTAAAGGACTGCTCATGATGCAATCCTTACAAACTGTTCCATTTCGGGGCCAAGGTTGAAATCCTCGTGAATCCAGTAGTCACAAGACACACGTGGAATCTGCCAGTGGTTATTCCCCTTTTTTCTAGCTCCACGCAATTCTCCAGCCAAAGCTAGTTGCCGAGCAGCTTTCGTACTCATACCTAAATACCTTGCTGATTCGGCTAGATTTAATATTCCGCGATCGCGGATATCGTTTTCTATACTCATCTATACCCTCTCTATGCGTCCTAGTTTCTTGACACATGTTGAATTTAGTATACATTTTGGGGATATATTGTCAATCTATAGCAACATTTAGGACGATATTCTTATACATCTATATAAATCCTATGTCATTACCACGAATTTGGTAGACTTCTTTGATTTGAATATCTACAATGTCCTTTATAAAGCCTCGCGATTACATGGTGGTTATCGCTTCTGGCTCCGAGGGGATATAAATGACATCAAAAAGCATGCCTAATGAGGCACCAAAAAACAAAACAGATAAACAATACCCCAGCAATTTCACGGGACGATCCGTTGCCCACTGGCGGCGGGTGAGAAATATGACGCTTCAGGCTCTCGGCGAGGTCGTCGGTATCCATCGACAGACGTTAAGTAAAATCGAACAAGGTACTGCCCCCCTGAAGGATGCAGACATTATCAAAATCGCTGAGGCGTTATCTGTAGATCCGAAAGAATTGATTATCGACTGGCCTGACCCGACGATCAGCGATACAGAACAAAAAAGCCTTGATCGTTATTTAGCTAAAGTAAGAGCTCTTTCGGCATGGCTTGATGAAGACGATCTGGAACAATCTATTCAAGTATTAGAAGAACGAGCTAAATATAGAACATGGTTACAATCTCAAGGCGGTGGGAACAATGAAACTAAGCAACGATAAGAATCTGTTATCTACTTACAATAAAGAAGTGCCTCAAGAGGTCATGGACGGATTGAACGATCCTACCAAAATGCGATTGTCTGCAGATACCCTAAGACTCGAAGCACAACATCAAGTCGACAAATTCCAAGGAAACTATACTGACGGCTTGGAAGCCTACGGTATTTCTGTCGAATACCTTCAAGGAAGTAAAAAGATTATGTTTCTGGGGGGCGAAGATCAAAATATACTAATGATCGGTACTGAAGTGCCCGAAATAGATCGGCAGCTTGTTTCATGGGCTCTTGTCGGACACGCCTTGCTGAAGCATGATCATAAAACAGACATTGTTTTCCGTGAGCTGCAAGCACCAAGACAAAACATCCATAAGCCGACAACCTTGGGTAGTTGGAATTTCGAACGCAAGCCTATGGACAAGGGATGCTACCAATATATGGAAGACCGCATCTTTGCATACTTCGCTACTTTTACAGCTTCTGAAGGCCCCTCGGACTGGCTGACATATACTATGAACCGATCGATGTCTTTGGGCACGTCTATTCGTGAGAAGTATGGGTCAAGATGGATGGAAGCACTTGAGGAAGATACGGGCATTATTTCTCGCCCCACGAATGAACCATACCTATTCCACTTTGATGTAGGTGATGGTTCGAGGCGACCGATTTTTCACTTCAACGAAACAGTGATGGCCGTTCGACCTGAGTTTCTCGAATTGACCGCATGGATTATTTATTTCCATAACGTCATAGGCGAGCATGATAATTGTATGTGGAGGGTAGATTTCCATTGTGATCATGATGAATATGTACGAATGATC
>VTLG01003155.1_pt1 | contig 12042 bp, 9 predicted proteins | sample 4694571 | NCBI WGS metagenome assembly VTLG01 (sample SAMN12604809, study PRJNA352737) | marine metagenome | biome: ENVO:00000447; feature: ENVO:00000209|ENVO:00000569|ENVO:01000036; material: ENVO:00002151; isolation source: viral sequences binned using virsorter ... | reverse complement strand
GTGCCATCAAAGCTAGTGCCGTTTATAGTTCTAGCTGTCGCAAGTGCTGTTGCTGTTGCAGAGTTACCAGTACAAGATGTTGCTACAGGTGCAGCCCATGTAAGTCCTCCATTATTTCCAGATTGTGCAGATAGGAAATATCCATTTACAGGACTATTACTAACTTTTAATTTTTCCTCACTAACAGTTTCATCACTTGGCTCTCCAATACCGCCTGACTCTTGATAAAGAATGAAATCTGGTGCAGCAGATATGTTAGCTCCAAATTTTATAGTAGATCCACTTAATGCAAAACCTTGTGAAGGAGTAGATGTTCCTGTATTAGGTTTTTGTATAACACCATTAACACTAACTAATAATGTATTTGCTGCTGTTGGAGTTATTGCAGATGTAGTGCCAGATGTGACAAGAGTGAAATCTGCGTTAGGGAAAGATGCAGCACCATTATTGGCTGCGTTTCTAAGTGCTAAATATTTAAAATCAGGGCCACCGCCAGCACCAGATACCTTTGCTACAGAACCATCATCTTTCTTAAAAAACAGTTCGCCAGTATCGGTTCTAACGGCTGGTTCGCCTGATACAAGATCACTTGCTGCTGGGTCACTACCTGATGCTCTTTTTAGTCTAATTACATTAGCCATCGGCTTTTACCTCCTAATGGTCTAATAACTTCCACCATCTATGTCAAAACCAGATACACTTCCATTTTCTAGAAAAGTAACAAGATCAGATAAGGCAACCTGTACCATTGTGCCGTTGTCGTTAGCAACAAATTTATCTGTAGCAACAAGAGTTGTTGATGTTGCAGAAGTACCACCATCACAAACTGTATTTAACTCTGTAGTCGTTACAACCGCACCATCTAAGATTTGCACTTCGCTATCAGTCAAATCAGCTAAAGAGTTAGCTGTTGTCTGATTCATAGTTGCAAGTTCTGTCAACTTATCGCTATGAGGTTCTACATCTGTACCGATGACAAGTCCTAATGATGTTCTTGCATTAGAGGCTGATGTTGCACCTGTTCCTCCATCGCTTATTGCCAAAGTACCTGTTATAGAACTAGCACCTAAGTTAACAGCCATTTCTGTGGACTCTATTACAAGTCCTCCATTTGATTTAAGATCTACTGATAATGTGTTACCTGATTTCTGCAAACCATCTGCTGCTGTTATCTGACCAGCACCAGAGAATTGAGCAATCGTAAGGTTATTAGTTCCTACAACTGCTGATCCAGAATCTGATGTACATACAAAGCCGTTATCTGCGTTTACTGTTCCTTGTTCTACAAAAGTAAAGAAACCAGCAGCGTTAGAACCAGTAGCTAAATCTGCTGCCCTTGCTGGAGAAGAGCCGACTACATAAATACCATTTTGAGATGCAGTTGATTGGTCTTTTACAAGAACACGATCATTTGTTGATAAGGTAACACCATCTAGCGTGTCTCCATTATTAAGAGCAGTAGATATTGTTATGTTCGCTGTTGTTGCTGCTACACAAGAATCTTTAACATCAAGTCCTTGTGATGTAGCCTCAACGAAGCCCTTAGTCGCTGCATCTTGTGTATTTACAGGGTCAGCTAAGTTTGTAATGTTTTGACTTCCAAAGCTTACTGAAGCTGTTGGAGTAGCCATCTGGTCTAATCTATTTGTTCTTACACCTGTATCGAAGTCGCTGACCTTCGTATGCAGAAGCGAAGGTATATCGTCTTGAACAAGTGACCTAAATGTAGGTGCTGCATCTGATCCTGTTGTTGGCCCTGATAATACTTTATTAGCATTTATTACTGTATCTTTATCAAAAAACTTACCCTCACCACCTATAGGCTCAATAGTAGTTGCAGATCCTCCAGATCCTCCAGTTCCTATACCAATAAATAGAGTTTTACTACCTTCACTAAATGCTAATTCCGCATTTTCTAGTGTGGTTGGTGCTGATGATCCTGTGGATCTTTTTATGCGGATTGTGTTAGCCATAGTTTAAAATGAACCCCCATCGACAAGGTTTTCTACAGTACGAGTTGCATCTGCTTTAAATGTAGCAGAAGTAGAGTCATAGTAAATAACAGAATTACCTACTACACCAGAATCATTTAATCCTTTACCTGTTGTACTAAAGGATGGGCCTTGTGGCCCTTGTGTTGCAACAGTAATAATTGTTGCGTCACCTTCATTTACAGTAACAGTATTCTTACTGGTTGTGACATTAACAGAAGTCATGGTGAACTATAACCCTCTGACATAGTTATAACACCTTCAAGGTAGTACTCTCGCAATCCGTTTGGGTCTTCAAGTAAAACATCATAATAAAGTGTATTAGTTTCAAAAGTAGCAGTCTGTACATCAGTTAAAGAAATATCAATAACACCATTAGCTCTGTTGGTATAAGTAATTGCAAAATCACCATATTTAATATTTCTACCCTCATCCCAACATTGAGCATATACTGTATATCCAGTAAGGTTTATAACAGTTCCAGTTGAGTCTTTAAAGACAAGCTGCAAAGAAAAGTCTGCTCTTCTTTGTACTGTCATGTTGTATGTGCCGGGTTGTATTGCCATAATCAAGTTTTAATAATGTACACCATAGCTATGTTACGAGGTCTTGCTTCTGAACCTCCAGCGTTATTTTGAGAAACACTTAAACTGATTCCTGTATTAGCTGAACTCATTGTAAAAATTGTACCGGGATAACCACCAGCACCACCATAAGGAACGTGCGCTCCTCCATTTGCAGGGAATAATTTACTGTTATCAACAGTTGTTGCGTGAACGTGGCCGGGGTCAGTCATAGATACACCAACAGAGTGACCATGACTTAAGTTCGCACTACCTTGAGAAGTTGCTGGGTTTCTTCCACTATCAACACCTCTACCTCTATCAGCACCCCTAACAAACTCACCCCTAAGATCTGGAATATTAAACGTACTGCTACCATTTCCAGCACCATAGTTTGTTCCAATAATTGCGAACAATGCAGCGTATGTTGATCTACTAACAGCAGAACCATCACATTCTAAATATCCAGTTGGAATAGTTGCTACTGCGACACAAAAAACAGCACCACTAGGAACACCATTAACAATTTGAAAGCTTAAATTACCAGAGCTATCTGTCTGTAAAAATCCACCATTTGTTATAGCAGATGGAAGTGTTAAAGCTATATTTCCAGATAGTGAGGATGGTGATTTTAGAGAAACAAAAGGTGAGCCACTTGAATCTTGTAATCTAATTGGTAAGCCGTTTACAACATCTAAACCAGCATCACTTATAGAAACTCTAGCAGTACCAGATGTTGCAAAACCTATGGTATTAGAACTAAGTCGAAACATTCCTGTATCTGCATCATTGTCAAACGCATACGCAGGGCTACTAGCACCAGATCCATCATCACCTAACAACTGACCTGTCATAGTACCGCCAGCAACAGGCAACAAACCTAAATTAGGTGAATCAACAGATCCTACAGTTGTAAATCCATTATTAGCTGCATTTCTTATTTTAAAATTATTACTATCTGCCGTATCAACATATGGCATAAAAGGTTCTGGGTTTGATGGATCTGAACCGCCAGAATTTAGAGTTTTTATTGCATCAAAAACCGCATTAAGGTCACTACGAACTGAAGCTCCAGAGGCATTGGCTATATTATAATCCGCAACTTGTGCCATTTAAAAAGTTTTCTCCATGTTAGCCACCTTTACCATATCCTACCGCAGAAAATGTGAAAGTTCTATTAACAAAAGTTTCGTTACCTGATGTGTCTTTGTTTTTAATAGTAACTGTAAATCCTGTTCCGCTTACACTTGTAACTGTAAAAAAGTCTCCACCTTGAGCATTTTGTATTGTTATTCCAACAGAAGGCAAATAAGCATTTGCTCCTCCTTGAGTAGATGATGTGCCGACAAAAAATGGACTTCCAAAAGTTACAGTTTTTCCAGAAGATGAAGTACCAGAGGCTTGTGGAAGAATAGACGTACTACCACCTGTTTGATAACTTTGCTCTGTCCTTGATTCAAACTCAGCTAAAAACCCTGCTTGTTGTACGTTCATATTTTGTGCGACATTAGTAGTTTCTAAAATAAGCTTAAACTTAAATCTACGACCTTTAAATGTTCCATTAGCAAAGTTGTTAAAATCTCCAAAACTACCTGATGCTGATTCTGATAATGCTACCTGTATTTGAGTGTTAGCTTCATCTGCTGCTGCGCCATCAAAATTGTTATCTGTTGCATAGTCATCCCAGAAAGACCCTGCCGGTATAAGTGTTTCAATATCAGAGCCTATATTAAATCCGACTGCCCTAATAGTTCTTTTTAAATTTAAAGAAAAAACACCACCTAAATCAAATACAGATGCAAACTCGTAAGTACCAGTTGCATTTGAAGCTGGATTTGTAAGTTGTAAAGCACTTGCAGTATTACTAAATGTTGTATTACTTTTTGTTCCACTAAAAGGTGTACTTAATAAATCTTCTCTTTGTGTTAAAACTCTTTGAGAATCAATAAGATCAGGAAGATCCATAATGACACTTGTTTCCTCTAAAGAAAACCTACCGCCATCATCTTGAAATTTTAAAATATATTCTCCTTCAAGTGCTGGTACAACTGCATCAGTAGTATTACCAGCAAGTGCTGTTATAAGATCAACTGCATTTTGAAATGTAGCAGTACCATCTGTTAAATTACTATGCCTTACATAAACCCTTCCTCCATGAATAACATCAGCGTCAGTTGATCTATTCCATCTAAGTCTTACTAATTTATTAGTAACAGGCTCTATTGTTAAGTTTACAACATTACTAGGTGGTGTTGTTTTACCTTGTGCATTAAAAGTTAAATCAGAAGAAGTAGCAGAAAGCACTAATCCAGCATTGTAAGAAAATACTTTAAATTCATAAACTCCAGCTTCAGTATTCAATAATTCAAAATCAGTTCTAAATACGATTTCACTAACCCAGTTTGTATTGTTAAATCTATACTGCACTAAATATTGGCTAACACCTGTAACTCCAACCCAAGTTACAATTAATTTAGTGACCGCCAAAGCGTTTATAACGACTGTACGTTCTAATGCTGATAAGTTACTTGGAGGGTTTTTAGGTTCATTTAATAATGATATATTTCTTGCTGGCAAACTTATTCCAGATTCTATATTTGCATATTTACCAGCCACATAAGTTAAAGCTGATATTGAATAATTAATACCATCTTGTTCTTCAACACTTACAACTCTAAAAGTCTGTCCGACTAAGGTATCACTTTCTAATAACCAAATAGTATTTACATTTGGTGTTGTTGATAATGCAGAACTGAGAGTTACTACAAGTCCTGATATACCTGTAATTGATTTTGTTTCTATAGAACCATCTGGCATTATTACACTAATTTTTTGATTACTACCACCAAACGTATCTAAACCTTGCTCGTCATCTACTGTTATTTGAGTTGTTGTAGCAGCAGCTACTCTTCCTGATCTTCTTGCACCGCCACGAACAGGGTCATTAATAGTTATCACAGATCCCGGCCTGACTATAGCTCCAGCAGCCATAGATGTAGAAAAATTTACTACCTCAGACTCTTGATTTTCGCTGAAAATTATTGCCTTCCCTAAACGCTGCGCCTGACCACGACTTGTACAGGCAAATGCTTTTACGTCTTTTTTTACTATGCCAATTTTAGATTGTAAGGATGTATCTTCTACAATCTCAAAATCCATCTCTCTGCTGTCCATATTAAAATAACTTACGCTTACAACAGAATGTCTTTGTTTTAAGCTTGAACCTGTGTAATTAAACCCTTCTGATGTTATATTTGCCAAACTAAATAAATAGCTTGAGTCGGTTGGCCTGTCTTGTGTAATTGTTATAGACCCGGCAGACCATATAGCAATGCACCTCATAACAGTTGCCAAGTCTTTTATTAAGTCAAACGCTTCTTTAGATGACTGAATATTTACATTGCAACTGAATCTCGCTTCTTGTCCTCCTTGACCATCAGATACTAATTCGTTTGCATATTTACTAGCAGCAACAAAACTAAAAAGATCAAGATTAGCATCTGATATATGAGTTCCAAATCCGTACCTCTCAGTCGTTAACAAGTCAAGTAACACCATTGAAGGGCAACTACACCATACTGCTGCACCCATTGTTCCGTTAAATATGTAGCCATTAGGATAGTTTATTCTTCCAGTTTGCAAATCTACATGAGGAGTTATTTTATAGGTGCAATTAGAAGTTGAAACTGTTTGAGATGTACCAGAAACAAATGTAAAAGAATTTACGTTAGGTACAGTATTTATCTTATATGTCCCATCTACTCCATTCCCAGATGTCGCATCAAATACTATTGAATCTCCTACAGCCAATCCATGATTGTTACTATTAATAGTTACAGTTGTAGTCGATTGGGTGTAGGTTGCTGTTGTAGAGTTGCTATTTGCGCCCGGTATTCGTACCTTTACTCCACGAATACGGAAAGCACGTTTTGGTATAGAACTAAACTGTTCAGAATCTATCCTTAAGCTGGTGTATGCACTATTTGGATACGTTTGTGCATCATCTACAATTTCTCCAAAACTTGTCCAAGTAAAAGCATCAATTAAATTTGAGGATGTACTATCTACTGTAAGTCTTACAACTCTAACGTCAACAGGAAATGCCCCTGTAATATTTACTCTATATTCTTTTTGATAAGCATCGTTAGTTCTACCTGTAATGGTATCTGATAAAACATCGCTAAAACCACCGCCGTTATAATTAACTTGTATTTTTAAATTGACAGTAGAACCAACCAAATCACCATTATCTTCTGCTTTTTGCAACTGTTGAAATGTAATTGTTACTTTTATAGCATCAACATTTGTATTTGTTATTTGGCGAGTGACAGCATTTGCTTCTCCAGAAGCAACAGTCCCAAGCGGATTAGTAGGTATTACTCCAACTGCTGTAGTTGATTCACTACTTACTATGCCGGGTATGGATGTTTGGTTTGATGTACCAAATCTAGGAGTAAAACCTACGTTTTGAAAATTGAAATCTGCATCGGCTGGACTAGCTGAATTAGCTGTAGATTTAAGAATTGGAGTATCGTCTAAAAAAACATCTTTTAATGCTGCATTGTTATATGCAGTTGTTCCTTTTGTTCTACCTTCTTTTGATGCTGTTGCAAAACCTTCTATTTCTCCTTCTGAAATAAGATCTTGTACAGTTGCAAACTGTCTACTGTTTAAGGTGTCAGGCGCACGATATGGAGTGGGCGGTGTAGGAGGCGCACCTCCAGATCCTTTAATAATTTTACCTGTCATACCTGTACCTGATCTGTATCAATACCAGCCGAGATTACGACTGAGCCAGTTACGACCTCTCCATATACAATCGGATGTGCAGTTCCGGCTCTGCTAGTATTTTGCACCCCAGAAAAACTAAATGATATTCTTGGATCATCTTCTGGCATCTCTGGCTCTGTCATTGGAAAAAGCAATTCTGAAACCCCTTGCAACACCAAAGCTCCTCCAATAACTGCAACACCTTTAGCAATACCAGCAGCACTTCCAAAACCCATAGCAGTTGTACTAAAAGTTTTTAATGTTAATGGTGAAAATAAAAATGCACCTCCTATTAACGCTGCTCCAATTAAAATATTTCTTAAGCCACCACCACCTCCAGCACCGCTTATAACAGGAACAATATGTATATCATCTTGACCTATAGGATTATGTAATTCTTCTTTTGCTATATCTTGGTTGCCTACTAATACCTGATAATATTTACTTGCCATATATGCCTCTAATTTTGGAAAATTAGTTACAAGAAATCTTATTGCTTCTGCTGGATTTTTTACGACAGCTTCTAACTCTTTATATCCTACAAAATCTGCAAGTTCTCCATACATTTTAACTTTCCGAAGCATAACGATACCTCTTTCCAGTACATTTTAAAAGCCATTCTGAATATGGCTCTTTACAAGATAGTCTATCGGCTAAATGATGTAAAACCATATCGCCAAGAAAAATAGCTACATGATTTAAAGTTGGGTGCATTATTGACATCAATAATACATCTCCTTTTTTTAAAGCTTCATCGTTAGCAAGTTCTCTAAATCCTGTCTCTTTTGCATATTTTTCAAATAGAGGATTTTCTAAAAATTCCTGTGGAGTCATAGATCTCTCAAAATCAATTAACTGTATATTTTTTTCTTCTTTATACCAATCACGAACTAAAGACCAACAATCAGTAATACCCCAGACCCAAGGTCTACCACATAATTCTGCTTTATACCCTTCTGGTTTTAATTCAGCCCATTGCTCTGTTTTTGGATTAACAATGTACCAAGGTAAATTACTATGTTCACAACTTATACGATCAGCCTGACTTGGTGTTGGAGGAGTGACAGGGTGACTATGAAAAATGCCAATAATTTCTCCTAAATTGTCTGCTTTTACATAATCTTCTGGATTTAAAATAAACTCTTGATGATTTGTTATCGCTAAATTCTGACAAGGGTAATATCGTTGTTTACCTTTTACATTTAACAAAAGACCAACTGCTTCTTTTGGGTCTTGGTTTTTTGCATGAGACAATGCAGCTTCTTTCCAATTCATTGATTAAACGTACCAATAGAAGGAAATAAAGATCTAGTGCATTGACGTTTTGGCGATCTTATACCAGCAAGGTCAAAAACTGCTGCAAGTTCCCATGAAACAATCTCTCTGTTTTCTGCGGATTTTCGATCTACATAATAAATTTCTTGTGGAAATTCTGCATTTGGATCAGGAGTGCCAAAAGGATTTGTAGATCCAGAAAAATTAGCTGCGTCTAAAAATCTTGCCATAGTTCTTATCCTTACAACTTTTGCACCTGTCAAGTCATTACCAGCAGTTGTTTGATTAACAGTTAATAATATTGCAGAGATAGAAGGAGTACCCATATTACTTACAGTTAAGGTAGGGCGAGGTAACTGACCACGTTGATAAGCAAAACCTGTAGCTTGTACAGGAAACCTCAAATAATCATTACCAGCCCATACAATTTTCCCATTTGCGTCTAGGTTTGTACCAGCATGAAATCTATAAACAGTAGTTGCACCATGCAAAGTGTTATCTAATGTTAAAGTAAACAACTCGATAATTGCTGACGGATTTACTTTTTGTATATCACTAAAAACTGGATCAGTACTCATGCTGGCTCAAAAACTTCTCTAAATGTTGCGCTAATACTTGCAAGAGTAGGCAAATCTATTGTCTTTGTCCATCTTTCACATACAAATTTGCTTGTACCAGTTTTAGTGATTGACACATTTCCACTTGTTGTTGCGCCACTAGCTGCGGTCACAGCAAAAACATTTGCATTGGTAACTGAAGAAACTATATATGTACCATCAGCAGAAGAGCCAGAGGTAAAATCTATAACAATAGAATCACCAGCAAATAGCCTATGATTTGTGATTGTAATAGTTATTGTTGTACTGCTTTGTGCATAAGTTCCTGTTTTTGTAAAAGACTCTCTTGGAGGTGCATAATCAAAACTAGCTTTATCAAAAGCACGTTCTTGTAAAAAATAATCAATGGTATCAGCTTGATCTTCAGTAATATTCTCCCATCGTAAATTATACTGTCTTGGGTTTTGATGATTTGGTATGCCGAATATTAAGCGATGTTCATATCCATCAGCAAAACGAACTGTCTTACCTATTGGTGCTTGATCTTTTTTTACACTAAAACTAGGTTCTATATCTGGAAAAGTAGCCATTAACTTAACAAACCTCCCGGCCTTTGTTGTTGTATAAGTTCTGATTGTATAGCAGCAGCTAAAGCTCTACCAAATTGTTCTGACTGTGCAGAATCACCTTCTACAGAACTCCCAGAAGCATCTACATTTACGACAATATTACCAACACCTCCAGAGCTTTGCACACCAAGTTTTCCATTAGCACCACGCTTCAGAGGCATGATCGCTTCTGGCCCTGCTTCCGACATCAAGCCCATACCATTCGCCATTGGAAATAAAGTTGGTTTGTTTACTATTCCACCCATTGCATACGGAACAATTTTATTTTTAGCAAAGACATTACCCATAGCACTTGGTACAACCTCTCCTCCTTCTATAACATTTCCCTTCGCATTAAGATTTAAAAAACCTAGTATAGGATTTGCAATAAATTTCATAAAGGCAGCTTTTATAATTATTCTTTGTAGTTCTTTTATAGCTGACCTTGCTAAATCAGCAAAACCTCTCTTGCCTTCTATAAAGAAATCAGCAAAAGCATCTCCAAGTTTGTCAGTAACATCTAATGCAAGTTCTCCAATTTTTGTTTTCATATCTGAAGCGTCATCAATAAGTTTTTTAAATTTTTCTGATAAGCTTTCTACTTCTGGATTTGCATTTTTTAATTTCTCAGTGATACCTTCAATGGTCAAACCTAAAGTATTAGCATCTCCTCCTATTTCTTTATAAATTTCTGCTGCTCTTTTTTGTATTTCTAAATTTTCTACTTCTTGTTTACCTATCAAACCAAGCTCCTCTTTAATTTTTGCAAGATTTAATTTTTTCTCTATATCACTCGTAGGATCTTCAAACCTACTTGTTGCGCCAGCCTCATCTTGATTAAGAAAATCTAACCTTTGACCTTGTATAAAACTAAACTGATCTCTTTTATCAGATTTCAACATACTTATATCAAATACCCCTGTCTTTGCAAATCTCCTTGCACCTGTTTTAGACATTGCACTTGTCCCACCAACTTGCTCAAAAGCAAATGCTTCTGCCATAGCTTCTTTAGTTTCCTTGCGAGTTCCTTTGAAAAATTTAAGAACTGCCGTTAAAGCATCAGCCATGCCTGCAATAAATTTTTGAATCATTGCTCCAACAGGTACAAACAAATCTCCAAATTCTTTCTGTAATGCTTGTAGAGAAACAGCCATTCTTTGACCAGCATCAACTGATGAATTTGCCATTTCTTCAGCAGCAGCAGCATGATCCTCACTAAGTTTGACAACAAACTTCATAACATCATTCAAACCTACAGTTCCATCTCTTAAATCTTTTTGTAGTTCTGGTAGTGACCTGCCTGTTGCGTTTGCGAATTTAACAACAGCACCCGGCAATCTCTCCCCCAACTGACCTTGTAGTTCTTCCGCAGATACTTTACCTTTACCAAAAATCTGCGACATGGCTCGAATAGCAGATTGTACGTCTTCAGCATCTCCACCAGTTGCTTTAATAGCTTCTGATACACCTTTAAATACTTTTTCAGCGTCATCAACATTACCGCCAGCACCAATAACAGATGCGGACAATGTAGTAAATTGTTTTGTCGCTGCTCCTAAAGGTACATTTAACCTTTTAGAAGTAGTAGCGATAACATTCTGTGCTTTTCTAAATTCGCTTTGTGTTTTAGTAACACCTTTAAGTGCTATTTCTAATTTTTGTATTTGCGCTGAATATTGAGCAGCAGCTTTCGCAGCCTTAATTGTTTCAACACCAGTTCCAGCAGCTATACCAATAGCAGCACCTACCGGCCCTCCAACCGCAGCCCCTGCCAAACCCAAAGATCCAACAGCACCAAAATTACCAGCAGCTCCAGATCCAGCTATTGCTCCAAGTGCTGCTCTTTGACCAACACCCATATTCTTTGCAGAACCAACAATCCTATCTCGCATTTTTGCAAATCTGCCTCTGGTGTCCATCTGAGGGCCGATAGGAGTTGCGTACTGTGTACCCGGCTGTATGCTTAGACTTGCATTTAATTTATTTATCTCGTTTGTAAAACGACTATACGCTGCACCGCCTTTATCAACTTGATCTCTTAAAACCTTAAAAGCAGCTATTTGATCTCTAATAATTTTATTGCTTTTAGCTAATCCACCATTGAAACTTTTAGCTCTTTTATCTACTCTTAAAATACTTGCAACTGTATCGTTTAAACTTTTCTTATTTAAGACAAGTGTTTTATTTATTCTGCCAAACGTAGCATTTAACTTTTTTAACTCATCATTACCAAAAGTCTTTATACTAATTTTTACTGTATTAACTTCAGTCGCCATCT
>VTLG01006652.1_pt1 | contig 12043 bp, 15 predicted proteins | sample 4694571 | NCBI WGS metagenome assembly VTLG01 (sample SAMN12604809, study PRJNA352737) | marine metagenome | biome: ENVO:00000447; feature: ENVO:00000209|ENVO:00000569|ENVO:01000036; material: ENVO:00002151; isolation source: viral sequences binned using virsorter ... | reverse complement strand
TTACCTTGAATTTCGTATTCTTTAATAACTGTTGCTCCAACATTATCTGAAGCAAATACCCTACGAGGAACACCTGTTAGCATTTGTGAAGGTAATTGATACGCATACTGCCATACATTTGTAGGTGTAGCAGACAATTGACCTAGCTGAACTTTTGCCAATGTGAACGTCCATGGGTACATACCCAAGGTACTTGATTTAACTTTGGGATATATTTTTGAAGCAGCACCAGCTCCTGCTGTACCGTCATCAAAAGAAGTAATGGCTGTTTGACCTAACAGAATTAATGCTTCGGAGCAAATTGAAACATCTGTATCGCCAGCAGCCATTACATCACCTTTTATTTAGTCGCTGTCAGATACGGCAATGGCTACAGCATCACCAACATCAACAACGCCTGACGCATTGCTTACAACAACGTGCCAAGATGCTGTGGCTGTGCCACCTGTCGAAGCCCAGGAATAAATAATATCTCCTACGCTTACATCTTCTGCAACATCGTTGAAATACCCAGCACCATCAATGACTGTTTTTGCATCTGTGCTGGTATAAGACCACATAGCTGGTGCTACACCTGATTTTGCTTGACCGCCTATTGGCTGCCATCCTGTTCTTGAAAATGCCATGATTAGCTCTCCCTACAAGTTATATCGACTTGACCATCGCCATCAACCGAAACTGCACCCATTGAGAGCATTCCTGTTACTAACCAAGAAGTCATATTTGGTACATAGTTGATTTCGATTTTAGGAGCTATTCCTACCGCACAGCCAATCGCAGATTTATGAAATGCAAAGCAAGTTCTGTCATTTGAACCATCTTTAGCTAAACCACCTTCATCACGATCCCCTAGCATATGAACTTGGAAACCCATGAAAGAATTTATTTCCCCATTGTTTAAGGCACGAAGTTGAGCATAGTCTGCACTAACTGCTCTTTCATCTCCTAGCAATGAAGCCATAGAATTTGCGTGGATAACTAAATGACGATCTCCTGGTGGAACATTTTTACCATTCATGGTCTTAGCTGCTGCAATAATTTTACCCACATTCAGGTCACTCGCAGATGCTGAACCTGTAGTCACAACAGTATTTGCTACTGTCGCTGCTGGTGTAGCTGCGGTTAAAGCATCAAGGATAATTTGATCTTCCCTTCTGCCGATTGCCGAACCTACCAATTGAGCTAGTTCCTGTCTTTCGTCAAAGTTAATTTTTGCTTGATTGAAAAGGTCAGAATATTCTGATGCAATCCAATCGGTTAATGTACAAGTTGCTGTTGAGAACGTAGCATTTAATGGTACGACTTCTGTTGAAGGTGTACGCTCTGATGCAGTTCCAGCAGCAAGTTTTGGAAATTTAGCAGTTGATCCTTCTACACCTGATCTCATTCGACAAGTGTTACGAAGCTGAGCAGTAGCTTGATAAGCCTGATGAACCTCTGCTTCAAATAAAGTCACAAATGCTGGTGAAAGTGTTGTTGCCATTTTGCAAAACTCCAGATTTTGTTAAGATGAAACGCTTATCTTGAAATCAAGGGCTTTGGAGTACTGTCCAATCGCAGATCGGGCGAACAATGGCTTGTCGATTTTCAACCCTTATCATAGAAAAAGTATAAAGTCTACACCTAACTTCTAGGTATTGAACGCTTCATCATACATTTTTTCTACTTTTTTACGGTATTGTAAATCAGTTTTATATTTTGGGTCGAAAACCATCTGCTTTAATTCTTCTTTATCTGGCGGTTGCCCTTCGATGGACGCGACAGGGATTTCTTTTTCCCCCGTAAGACCCCTGATTTTTTGGATGATCCTTTGCCCTTTGGCTGTCCCCCCAAGTATTTCAAGTTCTTCGTAGTCGGCTTCGGTAAAAATACCTTTGGCAACCATCCCACGACCCCATTCCACATTGCTATTAATAATCTCATTTGCATTTTTCCCCAATAGTTGACGTTCTTTATCCAAATCCAACTGTGCATCCTGTACATAATTGTTTTGAATTTCTGCGAAAGCCTGACCCAATTTATCAAAGGCTTCTTGTGATATGCTGTTTTCCTTCGCCCATTCGGTGTATGTAGCAAGTAATGGATCATCAGCATTGATTTCACCAAGGTTTTCGTATGTATAGTTTTCAGGTGCTTTATGCTTTCCTTGTGACATTTTTTTGCGTAATTCGTTATAGCTTTTCTTTTGCTTTTCAAAATCGCCCATAAGTTTTTCAACATTCGCACCTTTTTCAGTATCCCAATATTCTTCAGGTAAAATATCTGGTTTTTTTAATTCGGCTTCCTTTACATCATGTGCTATGTCGCCATCTTCAATTTGTACTTCTTCTTCTGGTTTAGCATTTGCCATCAATCCCTGTGGCTTTTCTTCTACTACTGTTTCTTTTTCTGCTTCTTCTACAACTGCTTCTTCAGCCATTTAATGCTCTCCTCATTTTGTTTTGAATATCTCTAATCACAGAATTTTGACCCTCACGGTAATAACCATAATGTTCATTACTTCCTGGTATCCATGAAGGTTGATTTAATATTTTATTCTCTAAATCCTGTAAGACCTTCTTGCCTGTTTCTGTGCCAAAACAATTTAAATATTCTTTATCTAGTTGGGTAGCTGCTTGTTCCTGATAACCAAATTGAGCATCTAAACCTTCCCAACCAGGTTCGCTAATTGACGGTTTCTTCTGCTGTTTCATTTGGTTGCTGCTCCATTGGTTGTCCTTGTGCCTGTGCCTGTGCTTGTTGTTGTGCCATTGCCATAGCTTGTTTTTGTAGCTCCATGCGTTCCATTGGCGTTGTTATCATTTCTGTGGGTATTGCCATTGACTTTGCCAAGTAATCAAGAAAAGCATCCTGTTTTAAAACAAACTGACCCATTGGCGTTTGCTGTACAATTTGTGCAAACTGTAGAACTTCCTGTACTCTTTCCATATTTTGTGCCTGTGCAAGAGGTGCAGTTGGTACAATTTTGACTTGTACGCCATTCACTTTCAGAGGTAACTGTATCATACCCCTTTCATCCATAATCTCTAATGTACGTCTTACAACAGGGTACATGGTTTCATTGATTAATCTGCCAAAAGCAGAACCAAGATTTTGAGATAATTCACTTAACTTTGCTGTGACTTCCGTTGCAGAACGAGCCGACATATTATCTGGCGTTAGACTTTCATCTAACAATATTCTTTTAATCGCTTGCCTTAGATCATTAGCTACAATTTGAGATAGTTGGGGATCACCAGAGCGAGGTAAAGGCCTTAAACTCTCGCCCTGTGGACCACCATTTCTAGCAACAGGGATGATAGCACCTGGTAATATTTGAACGGTTGAAGGGTTCAGTACTCCATCATCTGCTGCGGTAAAGACCCCGCCAATCGACAGGCTTGCGTTTTTCAGGGTCAATTCAATAGATCGGTTTAACGATTTAATATCGGGTAAAGCTGTTAATACAGGTCCACGACCATAAACTTCATTAGATGCTTTCATGTATCTGGCAATAACCCAAGGAAAGGATTTTAATTCTCTGGATAGTAATTCGTGTTTTCCACTTTCATCAATAATCTGATAGCAGTAAATTCCTTCTTCCTTCATGAAATACGTTGCTTCAATTAAATCGATGTGTTCACTATCATCACTTGCAAACTTTTGTGCAATTTCCGTAGGGATTTTTATATCTGGATATTCCATATCCAACACACGAAAGGGTTTTCTCAATCTACGGTAGACCTTATCAACTGTACCATGCGGTCCTTCCTCAAAAGAAATAAGAAAAGTAGGAACAGAAGTAAATCGAATAGGGGTTGTGTCATCACCTGGCTGGATTAACATAACAGCCGTACCTACCGCTAATTCCAATAAAAACTCACCCATAGCCTGATCGAAGGCACTTTGCCTAAGAATAGAAAACAGACGGTCATTGTAACTGTCGAGTATTCTTTGCGTTTCTGTATGCTGTTCTGGTGGTATCGCTTCGCCAGGGGTTAATCTGCACCAATTACGTTGAGGTGGAAACACGCCTGATTGTAACCGATTAGCAAATCTTTGTGTCGATTGTATGGCGGTACTGTCAAACACCCTTGTCATTTTATCCTGACCAGGCGCGCTTTCGTAATAGCCATCATAAAGGTTTCGCATGGGTAAAGCATAACGGTACGCATCTTCGTAGATGGATCGCCATTGTCTTTTATGCGAAGTTGTTTTGTCGTATTTTTGCTTTATTTCTGTAGAGGTCAGTTTAGGCATAGCTATCCCTTGGGTTCATCCTTGGACTAAGTGTTGTCTGGCTTTGAGGTACGCCCAGACCTGGATTAGCTCGTGCCGAAGACATAAGCAATCTTGAGCCACCAAACCTTGCCCTTCGGTTACGAGCAATTAAACGTCTGATAGATTGTCGTCTTTCGGCCTCGAGCAACGCAGCTTGTTTTTTCTGTAAGGTATCCGCTTCGTTTTCACCTACAATCGCATCTGTATTGACTAATTCTAAACCTAGTGCCTTGGCTCTTGCTTTAGCAGCATCAGAAATGGTCACAGCGTTAGCAGAGGATTGTAAGGTATCAGCAGAAGTGCTTTCGGCTGTCGAAGTTGCTGTTCCTGGAGTAGTGGGCGTAGTAGGCGTAGTTGACGTAGTTGCAGGTTTCCCACCACTACCACCATGAATAACATTGAGGTCATCACCAGAGCCAGCTTTGGCTGCAACAGCTTTGAAATATTCCAACGTATAAGGGGAACTGCCAAAATTATAATTATCAAAAGAACTAAGATCGTTATAGTTCCCACCGCTTCCAGCTATTGTAGGTCCAATTTTTCTTAACTCTGCTCTTGCTTGTTCTTGGGTCATAGAACTTGGATTACCCATAGTTATTGGTGCTGGTCGAGGGTCTTTACCACCCATTTGTCTTGTATCAACAAAACCTAGAGCTTTATTTTGCTCTGCAATCGACATTAAATTAAAGTTTTTTCTTTTTTCAGCACTTCCTAACTTGTCTGGTGCTGTAATCATTTTACGGTAATTGGATAGTCTTGAACTGTCCGCATAACCTGTAACCTCTTTGTTTTTTTCAGCAGCAACTGTTGAAACCATGCCTATTTCCCCTTGAAGTATCTCGCATAAACAAAATAATCTCGTCCTTCTGGTCCGTAATGTTTCAATAAACCTTCCTGATTAAATAACATTTTCTCAATCCATTTGGTAGCCTGAACATTTTCTGAACAGACATGACATTGTAAGCGAACAAGGTGTAAACATTCAGCAATAAAAGGGAATAATCGCTTAGCTTTACGGTGTAAAAAGAACTTATTCTCGCCAATATGCTTATTGACTAGCATCCAAATCTCCGCATTGCCTTTCCAAATCGGTTGAATGCCAAAAGCAAGGATACAATGATTGCGATGAAAGCATGAAAAGGACAAACCATCGGTTACCATGAAGTCTAAATTGGCAGAAAGAACAGCTTCATCTAGTTTTCGGTACTCCATAAGGCTTAAATGATAGGGGTCAAACGGTAGTAATCTGGAAAAAATACCGTCCATATTCATCGTTTTTTCTAAATCTCTAGGCAAAAACATCGAAATCGATATTGGCTTGTATGGGTTTTCTAAATTGTGGGTTATTTCCTCTTGTCATTCTACGATGTTCACCACCACCAAGCAGACAATAACCTGCTGCATCACCAATATGGGAGTGTTCATTCTTGTTTGGGGTATCTTTAAACCGTTCCTGACCAGCTCCAATGGCTATTCTTCGGAAATGATAGCCACCAGAAAGGGATTTTCTAAGCCGAATACAATTACGATCCACCAATAAACCTGGTTTTCCTTCAATCAAACGACCCATAGGGGAAGCTAAGGCTTCTCTTCGTATCTTAAAATCATTACTTGCTGTCGGTCTAGCTAGTAAATTATGGGTTTTTAGATGGTCAAAAGCTGTTGTTTCAAAGATTTGATCCCTTTGCTGACCTGCTGGATCACCCCAAATCTGTATATCCATATTCGGAAATCGGCTGTTAATCTCTGATTTTAAAATATGACAAAAGCGTTCTAATCCCATATCAAAAGTTACAATTTCATGGAGAATATGCCATCTGCCATTCATCATTTTCTGTGCAAAAACAGCAGCAGGGGTTAATCCAAAGTCTAAGCCAATCTGAATAGGAATTTTTTCTTCTACCGCCAAATCATCAACCATACTGTCGTCATCGTATTCCGACCAAACAGGTTTTCCTTCCTGAACAAATGCATACTTCCCTTCGGCATAACACCTGATCCAATCTAGTTTCTTACCCCCTAGTAACTGCTCGTAATAACCAGAGGGTAAGTTCCCAAGGTTCTCTGCCTTGTTATTCGTTTTCCACCATTTACCAGCCGAAAAAATAAATCCTTGTGCTTCTGGACTATCCGCAGGTACATCTTTGGAAAGAACTTCTGAAACACCGCCTTGCTGTCGGAAAAAACTCCATTTAAATTCACCTTTAGGCGTTTCTTTTTCAGCTAAATGAAAATACCAATGATCGCTGTCCATAGGGTTTGTATCCAAGATAATCCCTCTCCAAGTCGGTCCACCATCTGCTTTGGAAGGAAATCGACCTACACGATGGGTCAAGCCATCAATCACAGCTTTTGGTAATTCCCTTGCTTCATTGACCCAAGCACCTGTTAATTCCAGAGAAAGAAGTTTTCTTACATCTTTTGGCTGGTCTAATGCCAAGAAAATAACTTCCATATTAACACCAGCAGCACCATCTCTGGCAGGTAGTTTAATGTGATGCGTAATCGGTGGAGAATAACGAACCGCACCCCAGGTATCTTCTGGAAATAATTCCAGCCAAGTCTTTAAGGTCGTTGTTTTCAGCATGGGATAAGAGTTTCTCACCACCGCAAACCGTGAATATTTTATGCCATCTCTCTTGGATGGCTTCTGACTAACAGCTCTTTTAAACAATTCCGCACAACAGGCATAAGACTTGCCAGAACCAACAGGTCCAAGCAAAGCACGAACAAAAGAATTATCATTTAAAAACTTCCAGACAACAGGGGAAGATCGGAAATCAAGTTTAAGTGGGGTCATAAGTCTTTCCTTCTTTTACAATCAATCGTTCAGGAATGTAGGGCAGGGTAATGCCTAACGGTTTAGTACTCATTTTCTTTCGCAAATCGTTGTAACTCCATCTGCAATTCGGTGAACAAAACTTCTTATTGGAGTGATAGTAAGTAAAAAAATCACCACAGTTTACGCACGCTTTCTTACTCATCTTTTTTTTCCTTGAACGTAGCTTCACCTGGACCAAGCATCTGAACCTCGACAACAGCAGGGCGATCCGCATTTTTCTCATGATCTAACAAACCAGCCGACTTTGCCAATGTCTGTAACACCCTTACCTTATCAATCAATTCAACTTCAATGCCCTGACCAGGCAACACCCTAATCTTCTTAATCGATCTCAAAGCTTCTGGTTTTATATCTTTGGAAGCCTTAATTTCTACATTGCCTTCATCATCCCAAGACATAATATCCGTAATATCAGATGTACCCAGAGAAACTAACTCTTGAGCCAAACGATCACGATTATTCATAATCACATTCGACCCTTTGATCCTTCTCGTAATCTGACGAATACCTTTTATGCCTTGGACCTTTTTCATATGTTAATCCCAACCGTCCTATCTAAATCCCCTAGACTTTGCTGATTGCTTTCTTTCTTGGAAAGTAAAATGAGCTGCCCTTGAAAGGGATCAAGAACAATTTCCGTCACCTTTCTTTTCTCACCTTCCTTCTCATAATCCCTGTAATAAACCTTACCTTTTACGCAAACAGATGAACCTTTTCCTACATATTTCTGTGCAATATTTACCAACGGTTCAGAACGAATAACCACATTATGCCATGCAGTATTCTCAACTTTCTCACCGTCTTTTCTCTTGTAACTCTCCGTTGTTGCCAACGAAAACTTCGCAATCTTACCACCATTATCAAAAATCTTAACCTCAACGTCCTTGCCAACATTGCCGATCAACGTCACTTCATTTAAACTAGCCATCTTACTTCCTCTCTTTCATTTTCTGCCAATCAGGATGATGTTCTGTGCAGTACAAACTCCTCGATTGCCAATGGGTTAATGTTGCATCCTTACCGCAAAAGCAGCATACGAAATCTTGAAAAAAGTTTTGTGGGATACCCCTAGTATCTGATGACACGCGGGGGGGGATAAGGTCTTTTTTTGGAGTTGCGTCCGTAGCCATCGTAGAATAATAATGCCTTATTTCTTGGTCGTTCTTTACCGTGTGTACATATCCTACACGAACGTCTACAATTTGAACAGTAGTCATTTCATCTTCTTTCTGTTTGATACTTTCTTGATGATATCCTCAACGCTTTCTACCTTCTTCTCTGTTTCTTTGAAGCCTTGTGTAAAGAATGCTAATGAATAAGGTGGACGCTTGCTTTCCTTCTTGCAGCTATGCAAAGTTCTCTTAGCTCTTTTGCTGAAGTCATCTATCTTCAATCCCTTGTCGATGAAACCCTGTGCGATTTGCTCTTGCCTTTCATCCCATCTCCATTCACCACGCGTTCCAATTATTGTATCCAACAAAAACGCATACAACTTGCAAACATCTTTACCTTTTATATTAAAATGTATAGTTCTACTGGTAAGTTCTTGTACAACCTCATTGCGTTGTGTATCCGTACAACCTAATTGGGTTGTATTTGTACCCTCTTTTTTACTCTTTTTAGGCCTTTTTGCCTTACCTGTGGATAACTCTGTGGATAACTCACTCTTCTTATTGTTTTCATTGACTTTTTTCATGGTTTCCTCTGCTTCTTGCTCTTGAAAGCGTTCATCGTGCTGGATGGTGTTCTGATAGCCTTCTTCCTGATCAATTGAGGGATCAAATAGTATTCTCCAGGTCGCTGATGTATGTCCTTTCTTCCGAAACTTATACTCATTCCGGACCTTATCGACATAACCAAAATCAACCAGCAATCTTATATGTTTACTCACTCCTTGTTGTGTCATACCTAGCTGTCTTGCGATCCTTGCTTGCTTTGGATAACAATATCCTGTTGGTCCGATAAACTGACATAAAGCACAGAGAATAATAAATGTCCTTGGTCTTGTCGCTAGTCGTTTATCCTGTAAGGCTCTGGCTGGTGCTTTAAAGAATGCTGAGAATGCCTGATCTTCATCCTTACCTGTTTCACAAGTATTCTGATCTTTAGGCGGTCTAAGAATATCCTCTCTCGCCTTGTTGATCTCTTTCAACACTTGCTTGGACGTTTTATCTGGTGGCATATCCAACATTAAGCACCTAGTCTTGTTAGTAGTTCATCCAGCATCTTGAAGTATCCTTCTCGATACCACTTTTCATCGTCCATCATTTTCAAATGTCGTTTGTAATAGAAAACACAAGTCGAATGATCTCGCCCTAATGTTTCACCAATCTGAGGATAGCTTCTCTTGAAAAAGCGACACGTTGCTGTCCACCAATATTTTAAATGTTTAAACTCATTATCCTTACGACAATCTTCAAACAGGTTTTCAAACGGTACTTGAGTTACATATTGAAACGCCAAAGCTATATCTAATGTTTTCATATCTCTGTGATCTTCACTATGAACAGAGCCTCGACCAGCTTCTTTTTTAAGCGATAGACTGGCGTAATAAATCCCTTTACGTCCTCGATCACCATTGTTCCTTCCTGACCCAACACGCCCTTCTGGTGCTTGTCGAAGTAACTGAAATCTGCTCTGTAGGTACATATCTTCTTCTCCTTGACTATACATTCAAACTTGGGTTGCAGCTCCAGGTTCGTAATCTGACCTGCCTTTTCCAATAACTTTAGCTCACCATATCTCTTGGCTTCCTTCTTACTGTCGAACATAATGCCGTCGACTTCGGTCTTGTGAGCATTGAACTTATTCCATCTCATTAAAAGCTCTCCCTGATAGCTATTCCAATCCTTTGAGCTATCTGTGGTACAATGGCATTCCCTAACGCCTTGAGCCTATGAGTCCTGTTCTTCTGTCCACTTGCTACCCTTGGTATATCTACAGGCTCGTCCAGCCATTTGGATAACCCATCAAGTATACCTCGACCCAGTCTGCGTTGAGTGTTCCATCCCCCTTGTTCCTTACCTCTGGATGATTGCCCAACATTTTCTGCATCTTGCCCTCTGGTCTGCCCGCTGCATCCTCGTTGGCTGTTGGTGTCGGGAACATCTGAACTTGACCCCTTAAATTCCCCTTCGCAACATCGTGTGGTATCCCCTTTTTGTTGGGTTTCATGTGTGCTGTGTTTGCGTCTGAAGTCTTTGGTGTCGGCCATATTTTTTGCGATGATCCAGAGTCTATCTCGTCTGTGCGATGCACCACACGCTTCAGCTGGCAATACAAACGTCCTTGTTGTGTAGCCTTCACCTTCCAGATCATGGAGAACTTCATCAAGTCCAAGCGAAATATGCCCACTAACATTTTCGAAAACGCATACATCAAATCGTTCTTGTTGTATAATTCTAAGTATGTACGGCCAGATGTGCCGAGGATCTTCCGTTCCTCTGCGCTGACCTGCTTGGGAGAAAGGTTGACAAGGATAACCTGCGGTAAGGATTCTTTTTCTTCCATTTCTTCTGGGAATAAAGGCATTTGTGTCATTGGCTAGTTCCTTTACATCATTACAAATCGGTACATCAGGCCAATGTTTCTTTAATATCTTTTGGCAAAACTCATCTAGCTCGCAGAAAAGGATAGGTTCACTTAACTCTGCCCATTGAAAACCAAGGCTGAAGCCACCAATACCAGAACATAAATCTATATGTTCCCAAAGATCACTCATACACCACACATCCCATCACATTCACCAAGAAATAAATCTGGTGTTTTATCGTCACCTAAATCAGCAGTACGTAATGGCGTTGCAGAGCTATGAACGTATTGTGTTACTTTATTAACTACTACGTTTCTTATCGCATCATCAAATAAACAGGCTTCTTCCCAAGAAACAGGATCGTTCTTTTTCATATCTCTCCACATAGAATTATGATGATAAGGACAGGCAATACAGGCAGATTTTACTAAAGGTTTATTTGGATAATGCTTTTTAAACCATTGGTAACAATCACCTCTGCTCATACCCATTTCAATCAATGGATAGCGATGGATAAGCCATTTATCTCTAGCTTCTTTTACTCTTTCCAATTCATCTGTAGAAATACCTATCCATTCTTCTACAAACGTATTACTTGGAACTTTCTGTCTAAATTTTACACCTAATTTTTCTCTTATTGATTGCCTTATAGGTTTGATTTTATAATCAGCTGTACATTGCCTTCTACCTAATCCTGTTTCAGTAAAGTAAGGCATACTGCTAAACTTTGAACCATGTAAATTTCTATATTTAATTTCGTTTTCTTTTAGATTACCAGACGTGACTATTTCTAACTGCACACGATCATTTGTTAGCCTTTTTAGTTCTTCTTTACACCAATCCAAATGGCTATAAATACTTGTTGGCTCAAACTGTGTATCTGCAAAGATTGCTACATCTGGCATAGGTTTTATTTCACCTTTGGCAGCCATCAAAAGCAGTACTGTTGATTGTACACCAGCACCAAAGGATAAAACCCTCAATGCAGCATTTTCTACAGGTTTAGATATGCTTGCAAATGCGTTCATTAAGCACCTAATCTTGTTAAGAGTTCATCTAGCATCTTGAAGTATCCTTCTCGATACCATTGTTCATCATCCATCATTTTCAAATGTCGTTTGTAATAAAACACACAAGTCGAATGATCTCGCCCTAATGTTTCACCAATCTGCGGATAGCTTCTCTTGAAAAACCGACACGTTGCGGTCCACCAATACTTTAAATGTTTAAACTCATTATCCTTACGACAATCTTCGAACAAATTCTCAAACGGTACTTGAGTTACATATTGAAACGCCAAAGCTATATCTAATGTTTTCATATCTCTGTGATCTTCACTATGAACAGAGCCTCGACCAGCTTCTTTTTTAAGCGATAAACTGGCGTGATAAAGCCTTTCACGTCCTCGA
>VTLG01016003.1_pt1 | contig 12045 bp, 10 predicted proteins | sample 4694571 | NCBI WGS metagenome assembly VTLG01 (sample SAMN12604809, study PRJNA352737) | marine metagenome | biome: ENVO:00000447; feature: ENVO:00000209|ENVO:00000569|ENVO:01000036; material: ENVO:00002151; isolation source: viral sequences binned using virsorter ... | reverse complement strand
TTCATCCCGTGAGGGGTAGAAACCATTATGACTTTCGTTGTTTTACCAGAAGTAATAGTAGGATAAACACTGGCAAAGAACGAGTCAGCAATGTGATTCGGGACGAAAGCGAACTCGTCGAGAAAGAGGATGTTAAACGACATACCTCGGACAGCACTTGCAGACGTAGAAGCAGCCAATATCTTACTGCCATTTTCCAACTCTAAACTACCTTTGTTCCAGGATATAATACCCTGTTGCATCCATTTAGGTAAATTCTCATATGCAGTCTGTAATCTACCTAATAAATCTCTAGCAGTTGCTGCTTTGTTTGCTAGGATGCCAATATTAACATTATCATTAAATACTGCATAATGCAAGAGATATGATACAGATGTAGTAGACTTACCAGTCTGTCTGGGCATCTTGCAAATATTAAATCTATTTGCGTGAAAATTTTGTATTAACTTCTCTTGGAAATCATAAGGTCTAAAAGGAACAAGACCTTCATCCAATGAAACAATCTTAACATGCTGTTTAGCAAAATATACAGGATCTTCTTTACACGCTACAAATTCAAGAATTTGTTCCTTAGTAAATTCTTGCTTAACGTTGGCTTTCTTAAGATTCGGATTACCAAGATAAATGTCGTCTACGACAGGCATAATAAATTTCCTTTAACTAATCTCCTACTTGCAAAAATGGTTGTCCAGGTTCGGGATCAGATTCTATGAAACTTCCAACTTTGGCCCCTGGATAAACTTTTTGTATTTGACTATTTACTTCTTCTCTGGTTGGTCTTCTTGTCCTACTCTGAGGGAAGAATAGTTTTATTGATATTCCCCTTCCTCTCCAAGTTAAATAAACATCAATAATACTTCCATTAACTGCTGGTAATTTTACTTTTTCAGTCAATTCTTTCCATTTAACTGGTGAATCTGGAACCTTCATTGGTTCTGGTTTAATAATATCAACTATTTCATGCGCCACTTTCCCATTGGCATCATGAAGAACCTCTACACTTTCTCGTGGATTATCTGGTGTTTTATGTTTCCAATTTCTATTATATACCTCAGTACTTTTATTGGGAATAGCATCTATTGCCTTTTTCTTTTCTTTTTGTAATTTTGCAGATCCAGCATAAGCATTTCCGAAAAGATTATTATCCTGCATAGGAGTCATCTTTGCTTCTTTAATTTTTTTCTTTCTCTTTGCTGCCTGTTGTTTCATTAAATCCTTATAATCAACTTCAACTTGTCGTGCTCTTGCTCTATCTACACTTTTGGGATCATTACTAAAAGAAAGTACCGTTGCCTTTTCTAATCTCTTAGTATCACTTGTGCTGATAGATTCATTCACATCATCATCTCCACCTTTATGAATATTCCGATGACGGAAATCCATTGCTTTCTTAGTCTTCTTTAATTCTTTATCTCTTTGCTTATATGATGCTTCCTCTTGAGTAAAAGTATTTGATTTATCTGAAAAAGAAGATTTACCTTCTTTCTTCAATCGTACATCTTCTTCTTGATACTTCTTATACTTCTTATCAGTACCAGGTTTGTAATGTGGTTTATCACCCTTCTTCTTCATTGCCCACATCAACTTAAACATACTAGCAGTCTTTTCCTTCTTGGTCTTATCACCAGGAAGTCCCTTAAACCTACCATCATCAAGTGCTCTCTTAAATGCAGCAGCAGTTCCACCAATCTTTGACTTAGGTTTATCAGGTTTAGTCTTCTCTTTCTCTGCCTTGGTATGTCCCCACCCTGGAGGTGCTACTTCATGAACATCAGTAACTTGACCTGGCATAAATCTTCCTTTAGTTCTCTTATCATGCCACTCAATACTTTTCTTCTGCTGTGTAGCATAATCTTTTGGATCTAAAGTATTCTTTCTAATCTTTCCACTTTTCTTCTCAGCAGCACGTTCTTTTGCACCCTCTTTTCTAGACTCAGTATCCTGGCCTTTTACTGCCTCATTAAAATTTTTAAATGATTTCATGGGTGAACGCAGGTCTCCTGATGTATTTATCCTTTTGCGCTCTCATCTGACAATGGTGCACCTGGACCCCATGCTTCTGCTTGCTCAGTACCCATTCCACCACAGACAGTATACTTATCCTGACCATCAGGTTCATTTAAAACTGCAGGGTTACTTCCTACCTGCTTACATTCTTCTTTACTCATTCTCCTCCACCACCATTGCCACCGCCGCCGTTGCCGCCGCCACCATTACCATTGCCACCATTGCCATTACCATTTCCATTCCCGTTATGGGACCCATTACCGTTGCCATTTCCATTACCATTCTTTTTGTCGTTTACTAACCAACCACCTCTTCCTACATGATATCCACTAGGAATAGGCATACACTTCTTTCTTTTAGTGCAGTAATATTTTCCTGGAGGACAGTCTTTCCCTGCAGGAGATGTATGTTCTGTAAATTGTTTAAAACTCTTCATTATCCTAATGCGATAGCAAGTCCAATTGATGCTTTTTCTGACAATTTAGCTCCTGCACTATCCTGTAAAGTTACAGCGCTAACAATTCCAGCAGTACCATATATGGTGACACCTACTCCAATATTTACATTATTATTATCTCCATCAAGAGTAATAGATCCACTACCAACAGTTAATATACCCAAAACTCTTGCATCATTTAGAACAAATAAAGAATCTCCAACATACGCATCACTACCAGTTGTAGTAATTCCAGTAAATGTAGAAACACCAGAAATACTAAGGTCTGTACCTATAAATCTAGCAGCAGTAGCAACTCCAGTTATATTCCAGTTTCTTGCAACTGCTTCATCATAAACAAGATCACCAGAAACATCTAAATCACCAGAAACTTCTACATCATTAAAATAAGAAGTTCCGGTAGTATTAATACCAGCTATGGAACTACTAGCTTCTCCAGGAACAAATAACTCTTCACTACTATCCCATTTTAAAACATATCCATCTGTTTGAATACCAGATCCAACAGCAACATCTTCCATTCTAGCAAGGAAGACCTCACCACCTCCACCAAAGGTTGCTAGTTGTTGTTGAACCCTATTAACGAATAATCTGTAATGCTCTGATAATTGTTCAATCGTTACATATCGCTTATCTAAAGGTGTTAATGGGTCTGAATTATCTACATTGGGAGGAATATTTAAAAGACCTTCTGTAAGTAATTCAGTTTCTTTTTCATTAAATTTTTCAAGTACTTCTTCTAGGTGTTGAATTTTTCCAGTAAGTTCCTTGTTCTTCTGTTCTAATTCATTTACTTGCAATTCCTCTACAAGATCTTTAAATTCACCTTTAAGTATTGAAATTGCCTTATCAACATGCTTTTCATTTACAGTAAAATTAATCTCTAATTCTTTAAACTGTTTAGATATGGTTTCTTCAAAAAGGTCTACATTTGACTTTAAATCAGTATGATACTTAGAAGTACTCGTATCTAAATTTTCCTGTATTTCAAGTATTTCATCTGAAAGACTGTTCTCTAATTTTGCAATTTTTGAGGCAAACTCCTTTAATTTCTCATCATCAGCAAGAACTTTATCATTAAACTCTTCATTAAACACCTCAGAAAGATTCTTTGAATCTTTAATCAAATGCTCTACTGTTGTAATCCTTTTAGATAAAATCTCTTCTATCTCACCACCTTTTTCATTAACTTCTTCCTGAATAGCAGTAAGACCTACATCTAAAGTAGAAATTTTCTGATCTAAAGTAGATATGTCCTCTTTTAATGCTTCAGAGACTTTTCCTAATTCTTTCTCAGCACTTAATTTAGATTCTGCTAAATTTGTCTTATATTGCTTTATACTCTTTGTTATATCTTTGATATTATCCTTATAATCTTCCTCTACAGACCCTAATACATCCTCAACTGATTTTTCAATCTCTTTAATTCTCTCTTCAGTTTTTACTTCTGTTTCAGCAAAGAATTTCTTATATTTGGGAAGTTCTTTAGTAAGTAAACTATTAACCTTACTACCAATACCCTGTACATCCTCTTTTATAGATGAAAGATTCTCTTCGTTAATTGCATCAACACCAGAAGCAATTTTAGCAATATCCCCATGAATAGACTCCTCTAATGTCCCAAAGGAAGATCTTATGTCTTCTTTAAAGTCAACAAATCTACTATCAACCCTTCTTTCAGAATCTACAATTAATCTCTTATATGAAGGTACTTCTTCACCTATAAATCCATTTACAGTTTCAGATAACTCAGCAAATTCCTTTTTTATTCCTAATAAAGTTTTAGAATTGACTGTTTTAACTTTATCTTGAACACTTCTTATTGATTCTTCTACAAATAACAAATGTGCTGTCATAGCACTATCAAGATCCTCTTTCTTAATAAGTTCTTGTATATCTCCTCTAATATCTTCTATACTTTCTGCTAAAGCATCTACCTTTTCAATATTTGCTTCAAAGGTATCAAACTTATTAGTAAAATCAGATATGGATTGAACATGATTTAAATTTGTCTTAAATGCATTAAAAGCTCCAGAAATAGTCTCTACCTTTTCGGGTGTAGCACTTTCCTTAACTTCATCTAAAGAAGTATTAGGTCTTAGTGTATAAAATTCTGAAGGCTTCTTGAGTGGCACCTAAAAATACTCCATCTACAATTATATTTATTTCACTCAGTTTTAGTCTTTTCTCCCTTAATCAATTTCGCCAAATCTGCAGTAGATCCAACAAATAAGGCATTATTAGTAACACTAGTAGGTCCTTGCTTTTCTTCAGCATTGACATCCTTCAATTTCTTCTGAAGATCCATTAATTTATCAGTCGCATCAGAGACACTTTTGATTAATTGACCAGCTACTTCATATGCTCTTGGCATTTCACTTTCTTGAGCTAATTCTAAAATACCATCAATAGCTTCTTGTCCCTTTTCAATTATACTATAAAGATTGCCTCTAGTATACTCATAATCTCTAGTAATTTCACTTTTTGTAAGTCTGTCTGGAGGTGGATTAACCCTTTCAATAGATTTAGTTTCTTCCTCTACTACTTCAGGAGTAATATTGAAAGTCTTATCTAATTTTTTATATTCTTGAGTCATTGTCATTCAACATTCCATCCTGTTACTGTACCATCAAATCCAAAATCATCTCCTTCTGGAATTAAATCAGCATCGGCAGATGTAATAGACTTAACAGGATCTCCTACTAAATGCGATCCAATAGTAGTACCATCCTTACCACGTTCAACAGTTAAATCATTACCATTTATAGCGGTAACATAAACTTCCTCTCCATCAATTTCATAGTAAGTACTTGTAGATATACTAGATGCATCATTAACTTTAACAACAACATCAGCAATGGCAACATCAGCAGCCAAGTTTGTAACAACTGTTCCTGTGTAACTCTTAACTGCTCTTGGAGTAACAGAGTAACGAACATCTCTTGCAACACTCTTAGAATCTCCAGAAATATATGTAACAGTAGCTTTTCTGATGATATCCTTGGTAGCAGATTGAACAGGACCAAATAGATAAGTCTTTGCAGTAAACCTCATAGTATAAAGAAGTACTCTTCTACTAGTAAAGTCCCCTTCATAATCATCCTGCATGGTAATATTTTCTAGGATAATAGGGACATCTCTCTTCTCTTTAATGCCAGAAACTAATTCTATAGTTAAATTATATTGTGGTTGAAAATAAGGTAAAATTTGTTCTGTAATTTGAAGTGCATCATCATTTAATTTACACATTAATGCAAGTTCAAATTGCATATTATAAGGAACAGGCATATATTGCTTCTTAGTCTCTGTCCCATCACTAGGATCTTTTACCACTATTTGCTGAGTAGTTGTAACCTTCCGTGAGGGGTCATAAGTTAATCCAGTAAACTCAAAAGACATCCTTGGTAAGGTAATTGCTGTACCTTTACTTAAGTCTGGAGATTGAGTTAAACGTGCAAGGAATTTTTGTGTAGGTCCATATGCCAAAGGAACCCTTATCTCTTGATTATCTGTCTTAACTGAAATACCATTAAACAGAGTACCAAACCCAATAATGGTTCTCCTCAAAATTTCGTTATAAAAATACTCAAACATTTTTAGATACCTGTTATATTATATTTATGGTGTACCAAATGGGTTAGCTTCTGTAAAGTCTAAAATAAGATCTGCTTGTGTCTCAATATTAGTATTATCAGCAAATCCGTCATCAAGTGGATCCTTATTAATAAGTCTTAGATCGTGTGTTGCTCCAGAAGATGATCCTGTTAGAGTCTCTCCAACCACGAACGATCCAACAACAGATGCTACCTCTAATATATTTGTAGTAGAATTCCAAGTTCTTACCCGTGCAGTCGCACTGCTTGTTCCTCCAGTAACTGTTTCATTAAAGATAAAGTCACCACTACCACTAGATTCAGGATCTTCAATAGTAACAGAAATTGGCAAGTCTCCGGTAGTATATCCAGAACCTGCATTAGTATATCTAACTTCACTTACCGTTCCAGAAGGACCTATAATAGCAACACCAACAGCAGTTGTACCAACACCAGTATTTGTAAAGGATAGTGGTGTATTAAAGGTAACTGTTGCTCTATCAGTACTGAATCCCCCACCAGCATTAGTAACTGTTACAACACCCAAAGTTCCATCTGCAATAAATGCAGTTCCTGCAAATCCACTTCCTGGTCCCTCAGCAACAGCAGTAACAGCTATTCCTGGACTAATAGTATATCCATAACCTGGATTTACAATATCAATACTTTGAATAGATTTCTCGTTAGTTGCAATATTCTTATTACATGCTTGGATATCAATCATTTCTCCGACTGATCCAATACCAGTTACTGAATAAGTAGATGTCACACCAACTATTGGAGCAGATCCAAATCCTACATTAGGAGCATAGATATATCCCCCACCCCTATTTGTAATAGCAATCTTATAGATACCACCTGTAGTTACAATACCTGAAGTATATGCCCATGCAGTTGATGCAGTACCTATCATTGTCAAGGTCATTGTTGGTCCTAAGATAGTAGTGAGACCATCTTCCGATGTTCCATCTACATCATCTCCAGTCAACTCATCATCTATTGCATCAATACCAGTATCAATAACTTCGTCTTCGTAACGGAAGAGTTCGCATCTTAATTCATAAATGTATTGCTTTTGTAATTGATAAAAAGGCTTTTCGTGCTCTACATACTTAATTTCAAATAAACGATCTCCTAAAGGAAAATAAATGAGATCTCCTTCTTTCGGTCTTGTAGAGAGTTTAATATTTTCTTCATTTTTGATTAAAGGAGAAATATAATCTTCAAATCTCTCTCTAGAAATAGTAAGAGTTATTTCATTAGTTGCCTGAATACCAAATTTAGATAGCATCACTGGATTTTCAGCATATCCATCATAGGTATTAACATATGCTTCCAAAGGATATGCATCATCAAATCTTGATCTAACAACCTCTCGAATGATAGTTTTCTCAGAAACATACTTTCGAGGTAAATAATGCACCTCAACACCATACATCTTCAACTGTTCGTTGATAAGATCCTGAACTAAACTTTGTTCAGAACGAGCTCCTTGTTGAAAATATGAGTTAAGTACCATGATATTAACCTATCATGTCTAATGGAGGTAGTTCATAAGTAGAAGACATCATTTCACGAATCCTTTCTAGATCCTTTTCCCCATCATCATAGATTTGCCTTCCGTTTAGTTCAACTCCTCCTGGTAATTTAACTCCTTGGAATTTAAGTAAATTTTGTCCCCACTGCCTTTTCATAAGAGCAGTCACATAAGGTTTTAAGAAAGAATCATTCCAAACTCTTGTATAATCATTTGGATCCAACACTCTAAAGCATTCCATTACTAAAAAATCACCTTTAGTAACACTACTCCAATCAATATCCAAATAGAGTCTATCTTCTCTCTTATTAAATCTTATCTGTTTTTCTGTAGTTAATGCAAACTGAATATCTTCAAGAAATGTCTTAACCATTGCATAACTAAGAATTTCTGTAGAACCCCAATAGTAAATATCATTTAAGAATAACTGATACTTAACACTAAACATATTATTTGTAATAGTGTTAGATCCATCAAAATGAAATACTTTAAAAACTCCTATAACTGAAGGAGGAACTTGTATATAATTACTATTTTCATACCAATCAAATGTAGTTGCTACTCCAGCAATAGTAGCACTAGCCGTGGTTGTAACTATTCCAGTACTATCTTTTCCTCCCTTTTTAGATGCTTCTCCTCTCTTAATATCTTGCTCAGTTATCTTATACTTAAGAAACATCCTAGCAACACCGTCAAAATGCCTCTCCTGGAAGAACTGGACCCCATCATCAATCAAATCCTCACATTGTTCGTCTGCCAGGTTAATTTCCAGTACAGGCGCTCCTAGCTGCCTTAGACAGTACTGTTTGAATTCAGATCGACTTGATGGTGTTGACATTTAGACACTTATCCTTGCTTATATTTAGGGTGCAGAGGAAATACCTGAGTAAACTAGAATATTACCATTTATAATATTATAAACAGATGCTCCTGTACCGACTAAAACATTATACAAATATCTTCCTTGAGAAAGAGATGAAGTATCAGTAGAACCCATAGATAAACTAATTTTTCCAGCACTCGTATCCACCCCCACAACAAAAGTTCCTGATGGAGTTGTAGTTGCTGCTACACCAGCACCTTTTTGTACCTGAGAGGATCCAGTCCACGCAGCACTATCAGAATAAAGATTAAATGCCGCATCCGATGTATCAACAACAGTAAATATCGCTTTAAAATCCGAACCACCATAAATGGTTAAATTTGATGCTACAGGTACTCCTGCAGATGGATCAAAAGTTATCTTCTTAGTTGCCATTGACTAATTCCTTAAGTAGGGATTTAATTTCGTTCATCTCACTTTTTAAATCATCAAGATCATCTTTCATATTCTCAAAACTTTCATTTTTTGATCTCTTTGCATCACGGGATGCAATGTAATGTTGATAATCATGATCATTCACATTAATTATTGAACCAGTATTGGGATCTCTTGCAAGATCTTTATGTCCTTTAATATCATACATATCACGCCAATGCCACTACTCTAAGATCTTTTATTCTTGGTACATAAACCTGACTATTTGAAGTCATAACAAGTTTAATTCTGTAACTTCTAAATGAAGGTAATCTATCTACGGTAAAGGTATATTCCTTAAATTCTAATCCATCATTAACAAATCCAAATCCATTAGATTTCGGAACTAACTTATCTGATTGCCCATCATTATTAGATACATTGATTACTTGACCTCTGGTGTTAAGATTTTTATATCCAGGGAATGGTGTAAAGATTGGTTCAAACTCTTGCTTATCACTAATAGCATAGAATGCTCTAATATCAGAATCTAAATGAATATGAGCATCTACTGTTATTTTAATAGATGTAGCACTATTTTCTAAAAGAATTTCTTTAGAAATATATTGACAAGCAGTAGGATCTAAATCAATAGTCTTTACTCTAGAATCCGTAGTATAATTACCAACAACCCTATTGATTCTATTAGATACTGTAATAACACTGCACCTTTGAGCATCAATTATTGGACTTACCCTACTATCAGCAGTACTAAGGAAACACCTTAACTGCAATGATTTGTCTCCAGGAAGAGCACTTAACTGAGCAGCTGCATTAACTTTAGATGCAATTGTTCTAGGAGTAGTAAGATAATTTGTTTCATTTAAAGTAATGGGTTCAAATCCATTATTAATCCATGGAATTTCTGTTCCACTAAAACTTCTGGCCGTAGTTGTTCTAAGTTCTGCAGTCATTGCAGTAGATGGAACAGTCACATTATGAATAAGTGGTCTAATAGCTTCAAAAGGCATATTTTGAGAAGCATGTACCTTATATCCACCATCAGATTTATTACTATTAATGAATAATTTAGGGTATCCTACATCATTACTTCTATCATCATTAGCTTCATTATCATCCCACTTAGTAGACATATCCAATTTAATATGATACGAACCATAAGTAATTGGATCTGTAATCGTTACATCATTTAGATCATGAGTCTTATTAATTCTTGCCAAATTAACTCCACCCAATTCATACTTATAAACTGGTGACCCTACAGGGTAATTAATTGCTAAACCACTACCAGGAGTTGATGCTTGTCTTACAATATTTCCACCAATAAGATTACCACTAACCGAAGTGTATTCAATAATCTCATCTCCAATCTTAAGGAATCCTGTATTGGTAGTTCCTACACCAACTCCCTCAAAAGTAGAGAAGTTTGATGCATCATCAACTGAAATAGTTCCAGTTTCACCTAATTGATAAGCAACAGCAAGTTTGGTGGGTTTGATATCAGACTCCACCCCAGAAATTGCAACCTGGTTATCTGTCCAATACATTCCATGATTCTGATGATTTACCTTAATATGCAAACCATCTTTACCAGCAACGTCAGTAATAGAAGATACTTGAACATCTCCACCATGACTGCTATTCAAAACTTTAACCGTATTAGATGTATCAATATACATCATAGTCTTAGCAGAACCTGCAGTAACAAAATCACCCTGAACACTGTTCAATATTAGTTCACTTGTACCACCCACAGAAACAATAGATATTTTTCCATCTCTTCCTTGTGTAGTAATACCAAGGGTTGAGAATCCAACTACATCGCCAATTTTATATCCAGAACCACCAGCATTAATTGTTGCTCCAGAAGAAACAATGGATCCACTATTAATAGTAATATCTGCAGTTGCTCCTCTACCATTACCAGTAATGGTTATTAAATTAACTCCACTATAAGTAATTTGACCATCTGAAGGGGAATATCCCAGACCAGTACGAGTAACTGCTAAACTTGTTACGCTTCCCGCTACTCCTGCTAATTTACCAGTTGCTTGTGTTCCCATCTGATAAACAACACATCCTGGCTTAAGTCCACCATCTGCAACTGTAGTACCAAGACCAACTCTAATCTCCTTAGAATTCAATACTAGAGGATCAAACATTAATTGAGGAATTTGATCATTTCCTTGTGAAAGATCTGGATTATACATTTCTACAGATCCAGATTCTACAAAGTCTGCTCTATAAAGAGTAAACTTAAGATCTTCCCATTGACTTGCTTCCCATGTAGAAGCGTTTTGTGATTTAAATAGCGATCCTAGATAAGGCTGGTTTGAAATAAAGGTTTGAGTAAGAAGATCTTGCTCACCAATTCTTGAGATATAAACACTATATTTTGTTGAGTTAGATGCCAAAGCAATTGCGTATTCTTTCCCTGGTTCGCAATAAACAGGCGAATGGAATTCGATAGTAGTGGCAACAGATCCATCACTTGATGTATCAACTTCATCAGGAGATAACACAACTTCCGAGAAAGGAAGAATATGTTGTGTTGGGAATCCATTCTCCATTGTTCTTATTTGGAATACGCATGGAATATCCATATCATCCTTAGAACGGAAGAATACATCACACTTAGTTAAGTATACCCCAGTTTCATCCTCAATTAAGAATGATTGGGCTAGAGGGTCATACCATCCAACATGAACTCGTTCAGATCTTCTACTAAGTACTCTACTATTAAGAACCTGCCCATTCAAAGTTTCAGAAACATTCCTTTCCTGGAATTCTTGTTTTTGTTCAATTCTTGCATTTCTAACAGCAACAATATTCTCTTGAACAGTCTCAAGAGTTCCTGATGCCGTATATGCTTCCTCAGCAATTGTTGTTGCATTATCTTGATCATTATCTGGGTCATTTACAAGAGTAAAGGTCTTAGTACCAACCTCAAATCTTGGATAATCAACATTATTAGGATTAGGGATAAAGAAACTTCCTGTAAGGTCTGCACCAATATCAGAAATAAGTTTTAAATCAGTAATTGTTGCTTCTGCTGCAGATGATACTCCTTTAAGAACCATTCCTGTCTCAACCCAACCAGAATAATCACCTTGTGCTTCTTGTGAGAGTGAATATGTATCTACGTTCAAAATATTTGAAGTAGATGAATAAGAGGAAGATAATGGAGTATTAT
>VTLG01014302.1_pt1 | contig 12045 bp, 16 predicted proteins | sample 4694571 | NCBI WGS metagenome assembly VTLG01 (sample SAMN12604809, study PRJNA352737) | marine metagenome | biome: ENVO:00000447; feature: ENVO:00000209|ENVO:00000569|ENVO:01000036; material: ENVO:00002151; isolation source: viral sequences binned using virsorter ... | reverse complement strand
TGACACTCTAAAAGAGTATACATGCCTTCTGTTCTTACAGATTTAGTAGTTCCTTCTAATTCTCTTTTCTTATCTTTTACATTATCCGCAGTCACATCTGACATTGGTTTTGATAATTCAATGTCAGAGTAAAAGCCATTGACCTGCTGTTTTCGTAAATCGTTTTCAGACATTTTTACGACATGAACTACTGCTTCTGCATCATCTAATGAGGTAGCTGTATACGGAACGACAAGATCATCCGCAGGTATAAATTTTGAAACGGCTCTTCCTAAAAGATCATCATAATAGACTTTCTTAAAAGTAGAACCGCTTAAGGGTAGATGGAATAACATTTGATCAAACTCAGGTTCATATTCCTTCATCTGATCCATAAGTTGATAATTCATAAAATCTTTAACTCTTTGTGATTGAGCTTCTTTAGCAGGATTGGATAAACCCATAACTTGAGTTCTTACTGGTCCATCTGCTGGTAATAATTCTTTATAAGCTAATGCTTGAAACTGTGTAACGGCTTCTGCTAATACTGGGTGAGTAGCACCTGAAGCTCCTTGGAATGGTTCATTACGATTATCATATTTAAATCCTAAAAGATCTAAACCATTTGTGTAAGAACTTTCCCAATCTTTTCTAGACATTTTATAGTCTGTATAATTTTGTCTTAATTGAATTCCTATTGGATCTAAAACTTCTATTGGTAAAATATCTGCTAAGTTATCAAAGTGAGTTGTTGATTGAGCTTGATTCACGGCTCTTGGATCAAAATTTACTGTAGCACCACCTTCTTCATCAGGTGTTACTTCTACAGGTTGTCTTTGTTGTTCTTCCGTAATGTCAACATCAGTCATTTCCTGTGCGCCAGGAACTTTTATCTCGTGTCTAACATTCGGGAGCGATTTATCTATTTCTGCCATTTATACTCCTAGGATTTTTTACCATTAATCATTATAGAACGCAACCCTTGTCTTTCAGGTGGAATTGCATGGGGTTTACGTATTGCAGTTATACCACCACCCATATAACCTGCTCTGCCACCATCTGCAAACAAACCCATCTGATTAAGCAAAGATAAAATTTCATATATTCCTTCTTCACCTGAAATAAGCCCCATCATTTGTCTTGAGTATTTATCTTTTGGTATAGATTTATCAAAAAGTTTTTTAGCACCTCCTACTAAATATCCTCCTCCATACCCAATACGACCACCTGAAGCTTTAGGAATTTTTTTAAATACTTCTTTAACTGTTTCTAATGATTTTGGTTCTGATCCTTTTGCAGACACTAATTGCTCCGTTAACCCTTCCACAATAGTCATTAATATCTCTGCTTGATTTTGAGTAAGTTTTTTTCCTTCTTTAAGAACAGGATAACCGTCTTCACCTATTTCTAATCGTCCAGTAGATTTTAATTTTCCTGTTTCAGAATCTAGTTTCATCTCCAATTTAAATTTTTTAAATAATCCTTCATATTTTTTTAATTGTCCTTCTAACAGACCCTTACCTGGAACTAACGACCAATCAATTCCTACACGGTTTTCAACAAACTTCATTTTCTTTCCAACAATATCTAATAATTCTCCCCTTACTTTTCCTCCAGTTAAAGTAGATAAATCTGTTAACATATAATTTAATCGATCAACATATTTACGAACAGTCATTGTTTTTGGAAAATCAAACTTCTCCTGTAAATGAAATGGAACTTTAATTTTTTGATTTAAATCTTTACCTTCATAATCATATTTAATAACTTTAAGAGCATTTGTAAGATCGCTTCTCATTTTATCCAAACCTTCCGAATAAGCTTCATTTTCTTCAGCAGAGCCAAAAACTAAATCTCCAAAATTATATAGAGCTCCTGATGGTTTTTCTTTTTGTTGGGGATGCATTAGCTCTACTTCTTTTCCAAATCCTAGTTTATGCTTAGTACTTACTAAAAATTTTTCCATAGTAGGGCTGCCATAATTTTTAATCATTGTTTTTCTAATATTTTCAATAACTGCTCTAGGAGTTCTGCTCGATACAAAATCTTTATCTGCCCAAAATTGTTTACGATATTCTGGGAAATATTTATTCATGTCTTTTGAACTTAAATTAGGATATCCCTCTTTATTTAATGCATTTATAATTTGAGTATGAGATTGTAAACCATATTCTTCAATAAGTTCTTTTGCTCTTTCCACTCTGGTAGGTATAGAAGAGTATTGATTAACAATCCATTGAAGTTTTTCATCTGTAGGGTTTTCAAACCAATCACTATGTTTTGCTTTTACTCTTTTTATTTTATTGACATCTGCGAAGGCACCAGAAGCTTTTTGTAAATACTTTAAACTTGATTCATCAAGACCTTTATTTTTCAATAAAGCTTCTAACTCATGTCTTTTAATTAATCCTTTTTTTCTAAAAGGTTGTTCTTTTTTAAATTGAACATCATTTCTTTTATTTAAAACTTCTATTAAATTTTTTGATTGTACACTTGTGCCATCAGGATTAGCCCAATCATAAAGAATTGAGCCATCTTTTTTTTGAACTGCATTTACAGAAACCTGATTTCCTAATAATTTTTTAAACTCTTTATTTAATGTCTTTCTTCGTTCTTTAGGATCAAGATTAATTAATTGTTGAGCTCTTTCATTAATTTTTTTCTCTAAATAATTCATTGCTTTGTTTTTAAGTCTGGTTTCTGCAATATTATAAGTTGTCGATTCAAGAACTTCTAAAAGTTTATTTGGATCAAAAGGATCTTCTGGTGGTTCTTGATCAGGTTCTTTTTTAATTGATTCTATTCTCCCTACAATCTCTTTTTTAGATTCGTCTTTAGGTTTTTTAAACAAATTAGTTGGTGTTATACCCAAAGACATCATAATTGCCTTTGCTTGTGGTGTTTCTAATACTTCAGGATTTTCTTTTATTTTATTTGCTACAACACCAGATAATTCCGTAGCGCCAACTCCAGCTGTAGCTACACCCAATATTTGAGCTAATCCAAGTGTGAAAGGATATGTTAAGACAGGAGCAACTAACGTACCTGCTGAAAACCCGATACGTCCACCTTTAGCATATCCTTCTTTCATAGCTTGCTTAACAGCTTCACCAAAATCATAACCTTCGTCCATTAATTCGTTAACTCTTTTACCTAACAATTCTTTTTCGTCATAGACGCCATTGCCATCTTTAAAACCAGTTCGTGGTTCTTGATTCATTTTTTTAAATGCATCGAACGCGCCTTTAGAATCAGAGGGTCTAGTCTTAATATAATTTTCCCAAAACTTATCCATTACTCACCTAACATTTCTGCAAGTCCACCTGATGCGTTTTTAGTTCTTCTAAGAATCTCTAATCTCTTAAGTTCCATAACTTGATCAGTAGGTTCCATTGTACTAATTTTAATTGCTTCCTTTTCAGTCAAATATGGATGTTTTTGATGAAATGCTTTTTTACTTGCAATATTATGTGGTCCAAATTTTGTTTGTGTAAAGAAATCTACTGTATCATCTCCATAGACAACAAACTGTTGATTTTTTGGTAAATCATCCATTATATTAGCCCATGCATTTCCTTTTTTTGCAAGCTCAGGATTTGCTCTTAATTCTTTAACCCACTTAGGAAAAGTTTCTAAAACATATTTAGATACTTCATCTTTCTTTTTTCTATTTTGCTCTGCTTTAATACTATTTTCTAATCTCATAATCATAACTTCAGCTTTGGTAAATCTACCTTCACCAGCTTTTGGTGCATTACCTGAGTGATCTATTATTTTGTTTTCATCTGCAAGTTTCTTTTTATAATCTAAAACTTTTTGTTGAGATGATTTTAAAGCTTTTGCCTCCTTTTGTCTTTCCAGAAAATCAGCAATTGATTTTTTCAACTGTGTTTTCTCAGCCATAGGTCTGGATGTTTGTCCAAGTTTCGTGGTTCCTGGATAGAACTTATCCATTAATTTTAAAAGTTGTTCTAATAAAAGTCCGCCTTTTCTTAATGGAACACGGCCACCACCTGCAAACTGTGGAATTTCTCCTGCTAATAATAATTTTAGTATTAAGTTCATATGTTCAGGATTCTCTGCGTCCCAATCTGGGTCTAATACTTCTCCTGGTGTCTTACCTTTTTTTAACGGAATCCTATGATCTTCGTCTTGAAATGTTGGTTCACCAAGCATGCCCGCGATACCGCCGCCTGCTTTGTTATCTCTCATTAACATTTGCATTATTTCTTCTACTTCATCTGTCAAAGTGCCATCACTAACTTTAAAACCATAATCTTCAGGATCAATTATATTGCCAATGTAATCTTGATTTTTTCTATTTTCTATTTCTTTTAAAACATCTTTTCTAAGTTTATCTACTTTCATTTTTTGAATTCCAGCTTTGTTTCCTGCTTCAATTCCAGATTTAATCTGTGTTTCTGTTTTTACTAGATTTGGTTTTAATTTTTTATCCGTTATTATTTTCTTAACTAACTCAGGATGTTTAAGGCCACTTGTATCTATATTAATTTTAGGTTTACCACTTAATTTTTTTGTATGCATTTCAAAAAAATGATCAATAAGATCTTCTCTTCCATCTCTTAACATTGCTTCCAATGTTTCTTTTGGTGGAATTGTTTGTTCTGCATTTGGATCAACATTTTTAACTAACCAATCTATTTTATCCTTACTTGTTTTAACTTTTGTAAGACTAGGTCTTGATTTAGTCCAATCTGTAATTCTATCTTTTGGAAATTCAATAACTTTGCCTTTTCCTGATAGTCGAGCAGCTTTAAATTTAAGCTGCAACATTTCTAAGGTATTTGGATTCCTGCCATTAGTTTTAATAAATAATTCTATTAATTTTTTTAACATTAATAATAACTTCTTTTCCTAGGCGCTGATTTTTCTTCTACATAGTCTTCGGGGTGCTTGATTAATCCGCCCTGCCTGAAGCGCATGACAGCCATAGTCGTTGCGTCAACTAAGTCATCATGATCACCATGTGGGAATGCTGCGCATTCTTCTATTACCTCTTCTGCAAAATTCTGTTCTGGCGCCCATATCATACCAGACTCAAAAAGAGGTGCACATGTATTAACTCTAACATGTTTATCATTTCCTTTGCTCGGCGTAAAGCTAATAACTGGTATATCCATCTGTCTAAGTTCATATGTAAGTGGAAGTCCAGATGCTTTTGCTTCAACGATAACTGTTTCTGGATTCCAATATTTATATTGTTCTAATGCCTTTCTTCTTAGTTCAGGGAACTCGAATCTGCCTTTTATAGCATCTAAAAGTATTAAATTGGCTCCTGAATCTTGATCTGGGTAAAATATACCCCAAGTAGTGATTGCACTAAAGTCTGCAGTCTCTTTTTTCATAAATGCGGTGTCATAACTTTGAATTACATGTTGTAAGGGTGGAATATACTCTTTATCCCATTTACGCCACCATTCCCGCTTTATAAGTGCCCCTTCTTCCGAAGTTGGACGTTGCATCCATTGTGCGTTCCATTTTCCAACTGGAAGTGTTGCTTTTACTTTTTCTAATTCATCTAAGTTCCAATATTCAGGCCACACGGGTTCTGGTTTAGGTCCGTGGTCCAAGATCGCTGGAAATTCGACCACTTCCCACTGATCTGCTTTAGCTTCCTTTTGTTTTGACAATAACATTCCTGTTAAATCTTTTTTTGACCATCTTGTCATTACACAAATGATTTTTCCGCCTGGTTGAAGTCTTTGACGTGGTCCTGAAGTGTACCACTCGTAAGCATTTTCCATTGCAGATGCTGAAAGTGCATCTTGCTCAGAATGGGGGTCATCAATTATTAAAAGATCGGCACCTCGACCTGTAATTGCTCCACCAACACCAGCTGCAAAGTATTCTCCACCCTGAGAAGTCTCCCAACGTCCCGCAGCTTGTGAATCTTCTTGTAATGTCGTTTTAAAAATTTTTCTATACTCTGGAGAATCAATTAAGTGCTTGGCTTTACGACCAAATCTTATTGCAAGCTCTCCAGTGTGCGTTGCTTGAATGATTTTTAAATTTGGATGACGGCCCACCATCCATGATGGCAAAAGGTAAGACGCAAATTCTGATTTTGTATGCCTTGGAGGCATATTTACGATTAAACGGTTAATTTTTCCCGTTGCAAGGTCGTTAAATTTTTTTGCAATGTGTCTGTGATGTGCACCTTCGACAAATTCAGGCCAAACACACTTAACAAAGCTTAAAAAATCGTCTTTTGCCCTGTTTTGTATCTTTTTTTCAGCATGTAAAACTTGAAGTTGTTTAAATTGCTTTCTAATGTCGGCTGGAAGCCCACTAATATCGACGTTATTTAAATTCATAAAAATTTTTAAAAAATTTTATCACCTTTATAAGGGTTTCAAAACGATTTTTCCACCATTAACTGTTTAAATCCGGCATTACAACCTGAAGTAGTGGGACCCCTTTTTAAAAAAAGGGGGGATGGGGGTCCGGCCGGCCGGAAATTTTCAACTTGAAGTGGTACCTCTATTTGATTTGGGGAAAGTGGAGCCGGCGATCATGTCGCCGGATCCGTTGGTTGATGGTTAGTCTAACAGAACCATATATTCTTTTGCGAAGTGTTGTCTAAACCAATCAATGCCTTTACGTACATCATTCCACGCAGGAGACGTACCATATCCATGCTTACTATCATACTGCTCAGCAATATGATTACTGCCGATTGTTACATCGTAAACAGCTACAGCAAATTTAGGCATTGCAATTGACTCACCGGAAAATGGATTTGTAACTGTTTCCATTTCTAATGGCTCATCACTATAATCAGCCCCGGCAAACGGTAGCTTGATTGTTTTATTATTGTATTTAATTGTTTTCATAATAGTTATCCTACATTATCCCTTAGGTATTGTCAACACTCTTGATTGTAGTTCTTGTTGACATATATGGTACTCGCTGACTAGTGCTATGGTTATATCTATAACTCTCATACTTTTCTTTCTCAACCTTAATCGGTGTTTCAAGAGCCTCGCGCCTTGGCGCTAGTGCGACTATTCTATCTTTATGCTCATTCACAAAATCCATTAAACATCGCTGATTACAAAAATAAGCAAATATACTTTCTCTTATCCATTCAGTACCAAGTTTTATTTTAATAGTCCTTAATACTTTATTATCGCCGGACCCTCGCACTCTTGATTGTGTTTGTTGAGTATGACACTCCGGCCCATGACACCAATTATAATTACTCATTTTCTTTCCTCAATTCACCAATACATTTAGCATGGCTTTCCAAAACTTTTTCAAGTTTAGATATTCTTTGTTCTAACTTGTCCAAGATTTTATTGTGTTGATATATTCTATCTTTATTTTCTGCGTGTAGTAAATCGTGGTTATGATCTAACTGTGTCATTATTTAATACTCCACGCTGTTATTTTGTCAGTTGCATTTCTGTATTGATCTTTTCCTGATAACTCAGTTGCATCTAAGTCTAAAAAAGTCAAAACATTGTGGCCGGCTTGTGCTACAAACTCTCTACACTTGTCGTTCCATCTTGCTTTTCTTGTTGTGCTTTCACCATTCAACTTTGTGAATGTGATTGTAAATGTTTGATCTGTTTTCATATATTTCTTCTTTCTGTTATTAAGGGATAATCCCATAAATTATCCCTTAAGTAAATAGTCTATATGCCCAAAATGGGTTTTAACTATTTTGTTGTTTTTCGTACAACAATCTTGCCTTTATTTTTTCCTCTCTTGTTTGCTCTCTCTTGTTCTTCATTCCCTTAATTCTATCTGCAAGATTTTTAGGATTGTAGATAACAAGGCCGGTGCTATTAGTTCTGATTATTTCTGCGTCAGTAATATTCAAACCAAGTTCAGTACATAACTCAATCGCCTCGTCTAAATATTTATAACCTTTTAAACCAACTTTAATTTCTTTCATTTGGTCTAATACAGATTTAATCCATTTATGATGTGCCATAACAAATTGTTCTTTTTGTCTTTTCCAATCTATTAAAAACATATATTCATCTTCACTACAAGCGATAGAACGATCACGACAATACTCTCTACCAATTAAATCTAATTGGTATTTGTCATTCCATTCTTTGCCATAACTTGTATCATCATTACCAAGATATTTATTGTTTGCGTCTGTATATTTTGTTCTATGTGGGTTGTGATCTTTGCCCTCTTGTTCAATCAAAATATCAGGATTGCAATTATCTTGTGCTTTAAGTTCATCACGAAATAAAGCATAACCATACTCATTATCAGAACGATTATAACTACTATTGTTATCAACATCTAAACTACCATTTAATCTAAAATCAAAATGGCTTTCTATTGTTGCATCTTCTATTTTAAGATTATTGTCATAATCTCTTTCTTCTTTTTTTCCAAGATAATGAAAATGAAAGCAACTATCTTTTGCAATAGTGCTTACGTTCTCAAACTTATTTTGTAAGTGATATGCCATTTTAACATCATCAGGAGTATAATGTTTTCTGACAATTTTTTCTGCCATATTCCAAGCATTGTCATTTAACTCAATTTGATCTGCTTTGAGTTCATCATACTTTTGTTTTTCAACAGTATCTTCTTGTTCAAGATGTACTCTCATTCTATTAGCAATCTTATTACGATACTCTTGGTTTAGTCTTATTCTACTCATTGTTTTCCTCTCTTTCTAACTGATCTTTTATCAGTTTTTCTTGTTGAAGTAAATGTATTTGCATATCTTTAATTGCAAATAATTTGCCGTATAACATTCCGGTTCTTGATACATTATTAATTGAGTTAGCCATATCAAAAGCTTCACCGGCCGGATTTATTTTTTTATTTGTTAAAGTACTCATTGTCCTCCTTTATGTTTTTTAGAATATTAGCTTTCATTTCTTCTTTGCTCATATTCGTTCTTTCTAGTTTTATCTTACCGTTTTCATCTGCCATTTCTTCTAACTCATCAATTGGTAAGTTCCACCAATAAGCTAGGTTTTTATTTTTATTTTTCATAATTTGTTTTTTAACACTTGACAATAGGATAGTCAAGCATTATATTTGATTATATTCCCTTTTGCTAATTACGGAATTAAAAACTCAAATTAGCTGGGACAACTCCTAGTTGTAGTACGTCACACCGACACTAGTCCGTCTTCGTGCTATGAATTAGGACTGATCCCTGATCCACTAGCGATAGGAGATGTCCTATGAAAAATGCTAGCACTCTCTAGTGGATCTGGGATCAGGTTGAAATAATATTGGCCTCTGGCCTGAAGATCGGCCGGGCCTGATCCCTGATCCGATGCAGAACTCTGCAACAATCTAGAGCATCGGATCTGGGATCGGGTTGTGTGATGCTTACTCTGTTTAACGCGGGAGAATAGCAATTACACCTGATCCCTGATCCACCGGGTAATTCCCCGCGCGATTTGATCACCGCGCTAACTATGAGCCTAGATCGTTGATCGGGTGGGTGGATCTGGGATCAGTGGGTGGCTGTGCTATAGAAATGCCTTAAAAATTTCCTATAGGTGAATTGATCACACCGAATAAATGCCCAACTGATCACTTTAGAATGATTCTAATGAGCCGGATCTGGGATCAGTTACAAGCTTCAAGCACCAAGCTTCAAGCGGCCGGTTCACCGGCCGGATTTTTTAAAAAGAAATAAAATTATTTCTTGACGATGGATCTGGGAACCTGTAGGATGAATTTAGAAAGGAATAATTATGACTGAACTTGAAAAACTTAAAAAAATGCTAGTGAGCGCACACGATGAGCTACGAACACGTAAACAAAAAAACACACCAACATTTGGAGCGATGATGTTTATGCTTCAGGCCATCGTCCAGTGCAACGCGGCTTTAAATGAAAGAGAAAAACGTGAAAAGAATTAAACACAACGACTTAACACACTATTTCTTGCAGGACCATGGCACATTGCCAGCCAGTTACCTGGCCAGCTGTGAGAAATTTTTTAAAGAGTTAAGCCTCAAGCACCAAGCTACAAGCACCAAGCGCCAAGCCCCGGCCGGCCTTAATAATGCCACAATTAAAAAATAGATTAAAAATAGAAAGGAATAAATTATGAAAACAGCTGAAGCAAAAAAAATAACTCACAGCCTGAGCAAGCCTTCAAAAATGCCGGGATGGTCATATGGCCTCCCAGCTCCAGAGTGCAAGACTGGCAGCAAGCTTAGGAAAGTTAAAGGCAGCACCTGCTATAATTGCTACGCAATGAAGGGCTGCTACGTGTTCCCAGATGTCAAAGCCGCTCAGTATAAAAGACTAGCCTCCACGAAGCTGGACGCATGGACCGTGGCCATGGCTGCACAATTAAATTCAAAAAAATCTAAATGGTTCCGCTGGCATGATAGTGGAGATGTACAGGACCTTGATCATTTAAATAAAATTTATGAAGTCTGTAGACTAACACCTGAGACCAGTCACTGGCTGCCAACACGTGAAGCGTGGATACTGGACCATGTGAGAAGAGCCCCGGACAATTTGATAATTCGTTTTAGTATGCCAATGGTAGACCAGGCAGCAGCTGGAAGCTGGCCCAACACATCGACCGTGGTCACATCTGGCGCCACCTGTCCCGCCCCGAATCAGGGTGGCAAGTGTAAAGAATGCAGGGCCTGCTGGACTAAATCAATTAAAAATGTTAGTTACGGCAAACACTAGCATGACATATCACAGCCCAAAATACTGGAAAGAGATGAGAGCTGAGAGAAGGAAGCTTCAAGCTCCAAGCAGCAAGCGCCAAGCTGAAGAATCCCGGCCGGAACGGCCGAAAGAGCCAAGCGTCAAGCTCCAAGCATCAAGCACCAAGCGAATATAAATAATCTCTAATAGCATCAAGCCCCAAGCACCAAGCTTCAAGCTCCAAGCCCCGGCCGGATAGATCCGAGATACATGAACCACGGAACATTTGAAAACGATTCCGGGTTCTTGGACCGAGGGCCTCGGCTATGATAAATGTATTCTCAGGATGTGTCACGTGGAACGCAATTTGGTGTGGACTAAACTTTAATTTCTTACTCTTGGTTACTTTTAGTTCAACAGTAAAAAAGTGGCCATTAGCATTATAACCCAGTAGATCAGGCATGCCAACAACGCTAATGTTTTCAACCCTATTCCAGATAATTTTAGGTGTAGCAACCTTAAGTTTTTTATATAATTTCTGCTCTGCACCCACTAATTTTTAGGGGTAACAGTGTCTTTCTGTTTGCCATTGGATTTAGGTTTCAAACCAACTACCATAGCAATTAACTGATAGACTTCAGAGTAAGGTCTCTTAGACAAATATGCTAAGATCATCTTTCTTTGTTCATCTGTTATTATCATTTCCATTTTTCCTCCTTAATATGATTTAATTAATTTGTCATCTATATGTATTTTCTTTTCCTTTTGAGTTTTTAAAACTAATCTCAAACCAGGCTGGCCTATAATGGTATGCTCTTGCACTTCCATTCTAACTATCTCTTCAAGATAACCGTCTTTCTCAACATATATTCTAGCATGACTAATTGCATTGCCTTTAAGTTTATCTGTGAATGTGCCTAAGAACTGCTGAAGATCTTTAACTAACACTACCAGCTCCTTTAGTACGCACACTCATATACTCTGACATTTGTAATTTTAAATCTTTTATTTCTTTTTCCAATTTCTTTCCTTTAGTAATTTCTTCAGCTAAAATATTCCTATGCTGTTCGCTTATTATTAACATATCTCTAATACGCATACGCAATTCCTGTATAAGTTCGTCTTTGTCATCTATTTGTTTAGTCATATCTAATTCTCCTCGATCATCTTTCATATCTTGACAATATAGCCATGTTACCTTAAATTGTCAATATGGGATTACCAAAAAGATTGACAGAAATGCAAAAAAGATTTGCAGAATATCTGGTATTTAATGAAGGTAGAACGACTGGCGCAGATGCAGCAATAGCTGCTGGGTATAGTGAGAAAAGAGCTAGAGTAGAAGCATCAGAATTACAAAATCCTAGATTGTCTCCGCTGGTAGTACAATACATAGGAGCATTAAGAGAAGAGAAATTAAAAAAATATGAAGTCACT